>ERZ1034365.117-NODE-117-length-41898-cov-3.200330_pt1 | contig 41898 bp, 16 predicted proteins | sample MGYA00520615_ERZ1034365 | MGnify/ENA primary metagenome ERZ1034365 (study PRJEB33736, sample SAMEA104284505) | Azolla filiculoides | biome: Urban; feature: Water surface; material: Ditch water | place: Netherlands | collected 2015-10-28 | depth 0-0.1 m ...
AGAATGTGATAACCAAGGCTCAAAAAATTAATGGTATCAGTATTAAAGGTTACGATGAACTACTGATAGTAATATTTGAAGCTCAAACGCTTATACAAAACACAAATACAACTTATCAGGAATATATTGACCAGCTGAAAAAACTGAATAGCGCTATATCCAAATTTTATAACCAGTTGATATTATCATCGCAAAATCTGACCGACAAAATTATAACCAATAAAGATTTTAAATCTACATCTCCTACAGGCTGGGAAGGAACAATTTTGTCTTCAACAGGCAGCAATACCGGATCGTTTTCAAACAAAACATTTGATATGTATCAAACGATTACTAATCTGGAAAATGGCAAATATCTTATTGGTTGTCAATCATTTTATAGACCCGGAGCAAATGATGGTGGAAATAATTATTCTTACGGAATAGATAACACTAATGCATTGTTGTATGCCAATGAAAACTCCATGAACATCACATCGTTATATAATATTTCTTATATTGGCGAAAATAATTTATACGGCTATGTAAATGATACTATTAGTGCAAATTCAGTATTTACTGCCTCTTCTGAAAATTGTGCAAATTGGGTTCTTGCCGATGTAAATGATGGGAATTTAAAAATCGGTATTAAAAAAACACTGAATATTTCAAATGACTGGTTTTGTTTCAATAACTTCAGTTTATATAAAATAGACGATGGTTTAATGGGTGTAGATGACGTTCTTATTGAAAATGAGAAAATTGACGGACCGGTTTTTGGCTTTGATGGACGTTATTATGGAACAGGAACACTCCAGACCTTACATTTAAAGCCAGGACTGTATGTCTCTAATGGTCGAAAATTTTATGTGAAATAAATAGACCAGATTTTTAATCTAAAATTTACAATATGACAATTTGTAGATAATAAAAAAAGTGAAAGAAAATTTGATATTTATCTCACGGTATGTTAACTACAAAAATAATTATAAAATGAAAGAAAATAGAATATTTAGCTATTTTATGATGCTTTGTTTATTGTGTGTTTTTACAACAATCAGCACAGCACAGGTAACTTACCAACCTGAATGGGAATCGTTAGATAAGCACAAAATGCCCGAATGGTATAATGATGCCAAAATAGGATTGAGTATGCATTGGGGAGTTTACTCTGTACCTGCCTGGGCTCCGAGAGTTAAAGGTATTTCATATGCTGAATGGTACGGACAAAGTATGCATGAAAAAAATAATCCTACAGCGGAATACCATAAAGAGAATTATGGAGAAACCTTTATGTACGAAGATTTCATGCCAAGATTCAAAGCTGAATTTTACAATCCTGATGAATGGGCAAAATTTGCTAAAAATATGGGTGCGAAATACATATTTATTACATCAAAACATCATGATGGTTTTTGCCTATGGGATACTAAATATACCGATCGCAATTCAATGAAAATTGGTCCGAAAAAAGATTTATTGAAAGAATTTTTTAAAGCAGCCAGAAAAAATGGTCTGAAAGTGGGTCTATACTATTCACTCATGGAGTGGAATAATCCAATGTTATCAAAAGATTCACTGCCTTATGGCGTAACAGATAAGGCAAATTATCCTTACACCGGATTAAAGAAAATGAATAATTATGTGGATGATTTTATGATTCCTCAAATAAAGGAGTTGATTGATTTATTTCATCCTGATTTCTTCTATTTTGATGGCGAATGGGATAAACCGGAGACTTTCTGGAAAATGAAGGAGGTTGTGGCTTATTATTATAATGAAGCACAAAAACGAAATCAGGAAGTTTTTGTAAACGACCGCTTTGGCAAAGGTTTACGTGGAAATCATGGTGATTTATACAATGTGGAATATGATTTTGGCAGCAAAATTGAAGGTTTATTAACACATAAATGGTCATATTGGCAGGGCATTGCAAAAACATTTGGATACAATCAGGATACTGACCCGCAGGATTGTTTATCTCCAAAACAGTTTATTGATAAAGTTGTAATTGGAGTTAGCAAGAATGGAAACTTTGACATCAATGTAGGTCCAACTTCTGCTGGATTAATACCTGAATATGAACAATATCCATTGCTAAAATTAGGAGAATGGCTGACAGTAAATAGCGAAGCAATTTATGGAACAAAAGTTTGGGACAAAGTGCAGCAAGAAGGTGATGCTTGTTTTACAATGAAAGACAATTATGTTTATGCTATTTTCCTGAAGTGGCAGGGCAATAAATTTAAACTTCGAAACGTGAAACCTGTTGAAGGTTCAACCATACAAATGTTAGGCGTGCCGGGCGATTTAAAATGGAATTGGGACGAAACAAATGGCTTGACCATCTTTTATCCTCAACAAAAATCAAGACCAACCGCATGTAGTTACGCCTGGTCATTTAAAATAAGAGTGAAGTGAAATTAATCTTCTAATTACAACTCCAGTAATTATTGGTACTTTAGTTTGAAGGGCTTATTGTCAGCTAAATGATATCCGATTGTTGACCTAATATTCTAATTTGTGATTGCTGACAATAGACCATCTTTAAATAAAGTTATCTTGAATAAGTCATCTTTTAGTAAATAGGTCGAAATGTAATACTCACACTCTCTTGATTATAGCATTTGATTAATCTTTATGTTTACCTCCTGTAATTAAAAATATATATTCAGATTTATATGTTGATGAATTAACTCTAAATACTCTTTTTGAAAAAATATAATAATAACGATTGAGTTCGTTAAGTTAATTATGTTTTTGAATTTCGAAAATAAAAATTCACATTGAAGGTATGCGTAAAATAGCACTTTTATTCTATATTATTTGTAGCTTGTATATTGATTTATATGCGCAAACTGACATTACATTTTCTGCTATCGATAGTAAAGATGGGCTTTCGGACAACAGAATACGCAATATTGTACAACTTGGCGATGGACGAATGATGATTATTACAGACGGAGTTATCAATATTTTTGATGGTACAAGGTTTACTCAGTTGCACCTTAAAAAGGGTTGTATTTATCCACTATCCGGTTATTCTGGTTTTCATCATTCCTATGTCGATAAAAAATATGTATGGATCAAAAACCTCCATCAATTGTATTTATTCGACAAAATTACCGGCAACTATGTATTGAATCCCGACAGTATTTTTAAGGAAATGGGCATAAACGAAAAGGTGTCAGATGTGTTTATTGATATCAATGGAAATCACTGGATTAAAACTGAGACGGATCATTTACTGTTTTATAATCAGACAAACAAGAAGTTGAAAATTTTTTGTTATAATGTTTCATTTTCTGAAAGTGAAAAGGATGAATTGTACGATGTAATAGTTGTAAAAAACAGGGTTTATCTTTTTTATAGCAATGGATTAATGTTATGTTATTCAACCGATAATAGGAATGTTATTTACAAGTATAACAGTCTGGATATTCCGGATAGGCATTTGTACAACCGCACCTTAATGGTTGCTCAAAAGGATAATTTTCTTTATTTGTTGCGTAACAGCGTACATGGTATTATGCAAGCCTTTAACACCGAGAGCAACGAATGGAAAACAGTGCTGAAAACTGACTACTGGTTGAATACTATATCGATTGATAAGGAACATAATATTTGGGTCAGTTGCAAGGAGGGATTGTGGAAGATTGATAGAGAACTCGTTAATAAACAGCTTTATAATACATTTAATCTCATTGATGGCTCGGACGTAACTACCGAGGCCAGTACTTTGTATAATGATCAGCAGGGAGGATTCTGGGTTGGAACTTTTAATCACGGCATATTGTATTTTCACTCCGACAGGTTTAAATTTAAAAACATAGGCAAAAGTAATTTCGGAGTTTTTCATAAAGATCTTGCTGTAAATGCCTTTGTTGAATATTCGCCTGATATCTACCTAATTGCTACAAGTGAAGGGATGTATTTCTACCATTCTAATACAAATAAGCTTGAGCCTGCTCCCACCAAAATCAGAAATTTAAATTGTTTTAAAATACTTAAAACGAATAGTGGATACATTCTACATACAAGCACGGGATTTTATGTGACTGATGAGCAATTGTCAGGATTGAAAAGTATTTTTGCAAACAACTCATTAGTTACTGTTTTGTTCGATTGTAACCGGGTGCTCTTTTGTAATGAGCTGAAAAATTGTGTGTTATATAATCTGACTACGGATAAGACGGAACCTTTTAGAGTGAAATTGAGTGAAAGTGCGGGAAATATATGGCCACAGAAATTAATAGTAACAAATAACAAATCGATTGGTGGAATAGATAACAGATCATTTTTTATTTACAACATTAGTGGTGAGAAAATTAGTTTTCCGCTTGCAGAAGCCGAACAATCAATACAAATTGCTTATACCGATATTTTTTATGATAGCCGCGGGTTATATTGGCTTGGAACTAAAGATGGTTTGATGTTTTTTGATGTTAAAAAAACTACACACAGGTTAATACATACTGATGATGGATTAATTAATAATAGTATAAAAGCGATTACTGAAGATAAAAATAAAAAGTTGTGGATAACTACTTCGGGTGGAATTTCGCAAATTAGTGTAACTAAAACTGTCTCAGGTTATGATTTGCAATTTGCAAATTTCAACCGACTCGATGGAGTAATTACGAGTGAATTCAACGAAAAGAGTATTTATTTGTCTCCGAATAACGTACTGCTTTGTGGCGGTATAAATGGTATGAATATTATCGATTTGAAACGTCAGTGGAGACTCACAAAACTACAAAAGCCTATATTTACGTCATTGCTGTTAAAGGGTAACGAAGTAAAGCAGGGAGTGAGTTACGATGGTAATTTTATACTTCGACGGGTAATTTCAGAAACTGACACTGTTAGACTTAAATACCACCAGAATTTTATCAGCCTTTGTTTTTCTGCTTTAAATTATGTAAATCCAACGCAAACCTATTATCGTTATAAACTTAACGGGGTCGATGCTGATTGGCGCGAAACTTCGTCGAACAATGGATCGGGAATGGCTATTTACACTAATTTGTCGCCCGGAACGTATAAATTTGAGGTTTTTTCAGCCAATAATAGCAAAAAATGGAGCGACAATCCGGCGATTTTAATCTTCATTATCAAGCCTCCGTTCTGGAAAACAACCTTTGCATATATGCTGTATTTTTCTTTGTTTGTAATTCTTATTTATTTTTCCATTAGTTATTACAAAAGACGAACTCATAAACTTTTGTCGCAGAAAAATGAGGAAAAGCTCAACCAAATGAAATTTCGGTTTTTTACCAATGTTAGTCATGAATTTCGAACTCCGCTTACCCTGGTTATAACGCCTCTTGAGTCGATTTTAAAAGATGTGACGGGTTTGCCTTTAGAAAATAAACTGGTATCGGTTTACCGAAATGCTCAACAACTGCTGCAATTGGTTAATCAGTTGCTCGATTTTAGACGTCTTGAAAGTGGAGGTGAAAAGCTTAAACTAAGTTTCGGAAGTATTTCAGATTTTATCAGGCAATACGATGTTGTTTTTGGTAAAATGGCAGCCGATCGTAGTGTAAAATTTGAAATAAAAGTTCCTAATAAGGAAATATTCCTTTATTTCGATAGCGATAAGCTTACTAAAATAATGAATAACCTGCTCTCGAATGCCTTTAAATTTACATCAGATGGCGGTGTAATTAGTGTGGAACTGACCGAAAACAACGAAACAGTCGAGATTACTGTAACCGATAATGGCAAAGGTATAGATGCCAAAGACTTGCCGTTTATTTTCGACCGTTTTTATCAATCCGATGATTCGAAGCAGGGCAGTGGTATTGGGTTGCACATGGTAAGTGAGTATGTTAAGTTGCATCGGGGCGAGATAAAAGTAAGTAGTACTATTGGTTATGGAAGTGTATTTTCGTTTTCAATGCCTCTGCACACCGAATCCGATTTGCTGCCCAACGAAAAGACAAACGATAAAAGGGTGGAACTTAACACCATTACAACTATCGAAAATAATACCTGCAAAGTTCTTGTGGTGGAAGATAACGATGAACTGAGACATTTTTTAATCTCAGAATTATCGGATATTTATCACTTGCTTGAAGCGAAAGACGGAGTTGAAGGATTAAACATTGCACGAAATGAAATGCCAGATTTAATCATTAGCGATGTACTTATGCCCAATATGGATGGCTTGGAAATGTGTAGGAAGATTAAGTCGGATGTAAATATATCGCATATTCCAGTTATTTTGTTAACTGCCAGAGCAGCCAACGCGCACAGAATGGATGGTTATCAGGCAGGAGCTGATGAGTATTTGGCAAAACCATTTAACCTTGATATGCTTAAGCTTAGAGCAAATAACCTGATTGAGAACAGACTAAAACGACAAAGAACTTTCTCTGAAAAGATTGAAATAAATCCGGTAGAAATTACAATTACTTCGCTCGATCAGCAGTTTATAACCAAAGCACTTGAGTTGATTGAGAAAAACATGGCTAATGGAGATTACTCGGTTCAGCAACTCAGTAACGATTTGTGTATGGACAGAACTGTTTTATACAAAAAAATTCAATCGATTACCGGATTGGCGCCACTGGAGTTTATCAGGTCGATGCGCTTAAAAAGGGCAGCACAACTACTAGAAAAAGGTGGTTTACCTGTTGCCGAAGTTGCGTTGATGACAGGTTTCAATACTCCAAAGTATTTCACAAAGTATTTTCGTGAAACATTTGGGGTTAATCCATCAAATTATCCTTCCCATGAGAGTAAAACTGAGTAGTTAACAACAAATTGTGCATATTATCCCAACAAAGTGTCATATTCACTTTAATAACTTATACTTAATTTTGCTGTATACATTAATACTATGTATCAGCAAAAGATGACAGTGAATTCATACCGAAATTCAAAAAATATTTTAATACATGTTTTGTCAGGTTGCGTAAATGCTCATTATTAGGGTTCTGCGTGGTCTGAGTAAATGACTTCTATCACCATGTACAGTGTGTTACTACTGAAGTTTCATTCTATAGACCCGCAATGGTCAGAATTGTAAAGAATAGCTCAGTATATATCGGCTCGAAAAGGAAATTTTAAATAAATGTTCATGAATAGATAATTTAAAGTCAGCATTCTCAGCGATAAAGCAATTAAGAATGTATATTACTCAGGAAAAAAAAATCATTAAATCAATAATACCTCAGAAATTTAAATTTAATTATTATGAAACGATTTTTACAAAAAAACAAATTGCTCTTACTTCTGAGCATTACTGCTTTTAGTTTTAACTTGTCAGCACAAACTGATGTAACTAATTTGTTGATCAACCCTAGTTTTGAAACCGGCGATCGTACTGGATGGACGTGGATAGGTGCCGATGGATATGGATGGTTAGGGCCTAATACAGATGGTGATGTTACCAAAAATGGAAGTTATGTTTGCGGAATTTGGAATGGAAGTATTGGCGACTCCGAATGTTCTCAAAGTTTAACAGGTTTACCAAACGGATATTATAAAATTACCGGATTGGTTACTGTTAGTTCTGCAAGGTTAACAAATCAACGTTTATTTGCAAGCTCAGCAGTGAAAACAACATCGCAGTTGTACGGAGCTTACCCACATCCTGCATATTCCACAGCTAATATGACCATACTTGGAACAACAGAAACATTTACTTATGGTGGCTTTACAGAATCCACAGCTGAGAATGGTCCGTTTAGAAAATTATCGGTAATTTCGCATGTTACTGATGGTAATTTGAAACTCGGAGTCAGAGTCAGTGGTAAATCAAATGCTTTTGGATATGATTATTCGTATAGTACTAAAGGAGATGCAGGTTTTTTTAAGTTCGATTATTTTACACTAACCGAGGTGTCGAATGTTGCTACTCTTGACAATATAACTTTAAGTAGCGGAAATCTGGATATTGCTTTTAATTCTTCAACTACCACTTATACAGCAATACTACCCGTAGGAACAACCACCGTTACCCCAACAGCTTTTCCAAGTATTGAAGGTGCCGTAATTACAGGTACAGGGGCAGTTAATGTTTCATCTGGAACGGGTCAGTCTGTGATATCTGTTACTTCCCTCGATGGAACTGTAACTAAAAACTATACAATTAATTATACCGTTCTTACTTTATCAAATGATGCTACATTGTCTACTTTAAGCGTTAATTTAGGTGTTTTATATCCTGAGTTTAATCCCGCTGTTACGAGTTACAAGGTTCTTGTTCCGGTGGGGACAGCATCAGCAACAGTTTCAGCTGTAAAGAATGATAATAAAGCATCGCTCACAGGCGATGGTTTAGTAAATCTGATTAACGGAAAAGCTACAGTAAATGTTGTGGTTACAGCTGAAAACAATGATAAAAAAACATATACAATTTACATCGATCAAAATTACATTGTTAACCCGGGATTTGAAACAGGTGATTTTACAGGTTGGAATTGGACAGGTACAAACGGTTATGCGTGGGTAGGTGTTGGTGCGGACGCTGATGAAACTAAAACCGGGATTAATGTTGCCGGGGCATGGAATGCAACATTTGGTGATGTGGAGTTGTCGCAAACCATTACCAACCTTCCAAATGCAACTTATCAGGTTACCGTTGATTTAATGGGAAGTAGTAATAATACAACAAGCCGACTCACCACTCAACGTTTATTTGCTAACAATAAATCAATGTTATTCGGCTCAGAATCAAACTATTCTGCTGAAAATCTATCAGTTCTCGGTGCAACAGAAACATATTCGTTTGGTGGATATTCTGAAACTGTTAGCGACAGAGGTCCGTTTAAAACCCTTACCGTGTTTGTACCGGTTACCGATGGTACTCTTACATTAGGTATTCGTACCAATGGAAAATCATCTGCTTTAGGATACACATTCCCAAATCTCACTTCCAGCAATGGTCATGGTTGGTTTAAAGTTGACAACTTAACGATAACTTACTATGCTCCGAATACAGGAACGTTGGTTCAAAACCCCAATGCAAATGTTTCGTACATCTTAATAAATAAAGAACTACAGGTGTACGGAGTAAATGCATATTCTGTGTTCGACTTACACGGAATTAAGCTGGCACATGTTGCAAATAATACTTCGGGAGTAAAAGTTAGTTTAACGAGTGGAATATACATTGTAAAAACTTCCGAAGCAAAAGTGATAAAATTGATTGTTAAATAATTAATTGTTTTTTAATTTGTACTGACATTTCATCCTGAACTTCTTCGGGGTGAAATGTTTCTATAACACATTCGGCATACCATGAAAAAAATTATTACGAATAAACTATTGTTGACTTTTGTATTGGTTCAACAACTTTCTTTTGCGATTGCTCAAACAGATTTTACAGCAAAAATAACAAACTCGAGTTTTGAATTAGGGAATCTAACCGGTTGGACATGGACAGGCACAACCGGTTACTCCTGGTTAGGTCCAAATACCGATGGCGATGCCACTAAAAATGGTTCTTATATTTGCGGAATATGGAATGCTCCTATTGGTGATGCTGAGTGCTCTCAGACAATTACCGGTGTTCCAAATGGATATTACCGGGTTACTGCACTTGCAACAGTAAGTACCAACCGCACAACCAACCAGCGATTGTTTGCAAATTCTGTTTCGCAGCTTTACGGAACTAGCGACAATACTAATTATTCAGTAGCCAACCTTGCCATCTTAACCTCAGCGGGTGAGACCTACTCATTCGGAGGTTACGATGAATCGAATGCCGAAAATGGACCTTTCAAGAAATTATCTGTAGTGACTCCAGTAACAAATGGAACCCTTAAATTGGGATTCCGTGTGAATGGTTCAGCAACGACAAAGGGATACTCTTTCACTTCTGTATCTTCTAAAAATGATATCGGATTTTTCAAATTCGACAATTTTACATTAACCGAAGTCTCCAATGTGGCAACCTTGGATAATATTGTATTAAGTACAGGAACATTGGATGCAGTCTTTTCTTCAGCCACCACAACTTATACTGCTAGTTTACCATTAGGCACTAAAACGGTAACTCCAATAGTTGTGGCTTCAGCCGATGGTGAAACTATTACCGGAGCCGAAGCCGTAGATGTTTCGAGCGGAAGCGGAATATCTACCATTGTAGTGAAATCAATTGACGGTACTGTTACCAAAACCTACACTATCAATTATACTGTCCTTACTTCTTCACCTTTTGCTGTTTCTTCCTTTATTGCTGATTCTGCCGGAGTTAACTTTACACTGACAACTGGTATTTTAAGGCTTAACGTATGCAATGATAAAATAATTCAGGTAAGTTATTCTTTAAATTCAACCTTACCTAAAAAGGATACCATTATTGTGAATAAAGTTTGGGGAAAATCCAATTTCACCGTTACTGATGATGCCGACAATGTTATAATCAATACGCAAAGTCTTACTGTGAAAGTGACTAAAGCCGGTTCCATAGTAAGTTATTTCGATAAATCAGGCAATCTAATATTGTCAGAAGATAGTAAACTGATTACTGCTGCCACAGTTTTGGGGATCAACACAAATACTTGTAGCGCTACATTCAATTCTCCGGTAACAGAAGGACTTTTTGGCCTGGGTCAACATCAGGAAAGCATCATGAATTACAAAACCAAAACACTGGTTTTAGATCAACAGAATACGCAGATTGCATTGCCCTTTATGGTCACAACAAGCGGGTACGGACTTTTATGGGATAATTATTCATTGACTAATTTTAAAGGAAATGTAGCCTCTAACACAAAATATCAGTTTAGCTCGGAAAGTGGCAAAATGGTAGATTATTATTTTATGTATGGACCCGAGATTGATGATGTTATCGCTCAATACCGTACGGCAAGTGGTGCAGCACCGATGTTTCCTAAATGGGCATACGGTTTGTTTCAGTCGAAAGATAAATATGCAACTCAGGCCGAAATCCTGACACTTGCAAACAAATACCGGGCTGCAAAATTACCGTTGGATTGCATTGTGCAAGACTGGGATTATTGGACACCCGATTTATGGGGATCGCATACCATGACTGCAACCAAATATCCAAATCCAAAAGCATTGGTTGATTCGTTGCACAACATGAATATTCATACTATGATTTCTATCTGGCCTGTTTTCCACAGCAGTACAGCCAATTATCAACAATTTAATGCCATCGGAGCTTTGTATCCAAGTGCCGGAGCACACCATTTCTACGATCCGCATAACGATGCAGCCAAGAAAATATATTGGAATCAGGTAAATAGCCAGTTATTCAGTAAATATGGTTGGGATGCATGGTGGGCAGATAATGATGAGCCTCAGGGATATCCGGATGCTTTTGATCGTAAAAACTTTGTTACAGCTAAAGGTTCAGGTGTAACGTATTATAATACTTACCCTATACAACATACAGCAGCAGTTTATAACGGTTGGAGAAAAGATATAGCAAGCAAAAGATTATTTACATTAAGTCGTTCTGCTTTCTCAGGTCAGCAAAGATATGCTACTGCCACATGGTCGGGCGATATTACGAGCACTTGGGCTGCGTTTCCAAAACAGTTGTCAGGCGGACTTAACTTTTGTTTGAGCGGAATTCCTTACTGGACAACCGACATAGGTGGATATATTTATACAGATTGGTCAACTGTTGCTAATCAGGAACTGATGATTCGTTGGTTTCAGTACGGAGCATTCTGTCCTATTTTCAGAATCCATGGTCCAGGCGAAAACGCGATGGTTTCTATCACAGTTACTCAGACTACGAAAGATAATTTGGCTTCAACAGATAAATTGCGTTATCGTTTAATGCCGTACATTTATTCCACTGCATGGAAAGTAACCAACGAAGGTTATACTATGATGCGTCACCTTGTAATGGATTATAGGACAGATGCTAATGTGAAAGCTATTGATAATCAGTTTTTGTTTGGTCAGTTCATGATGATTAATCCTGTCACCTCTGCCGGTGTAACCAAACGTAACGTTTATTTACCCGCAGGTAATTGGTATGACTTCTGGACAGGTAAACAATATGCAGGAAACCAGACAATTAATGCCGATGCGCCAATTACCAGAATACCTGTTTTTGTAAAAGCAGGATCGATTATTCCAATGGGCCCTGAAATCATGTATGCCACTCAATCAATTGATCCTACCGAGATTCGTATTTACAAAGGTGCAAACGGAAGTTTTAACCTATACGAAGACGAAGGAGATACTTACAATTACGAAAAAGGCAGTTATTCTGTCATCCCATTCTCGTACAACGAAGTTTCTAAAGAGCTTACAATAGGAAGTAGAACCGGCAGTTATAAAAATATGCTTGTGAACCGTAATTTCAAAATTGTTTGGGTAGCAGAAAATTACGGAATAGGAATAAATGCACCGCTTGTTTGTGATACAACGGTTCAGTATGTCGGTAATCAGGTTGTAGTAAAGTTCAATGCACCCACAGGTATTTACAACCCGAATGATGACCAGACGCGTTGTTCCGTATATCCTAACCCTGCAACGGATAAGTTAATCATTTCTTTCAAAGCTGAAACTTCGGACAAAGCTAAAATTAAATTAATTGATTATACCGGAAAATGCATTTGCTTGATAAATATTGCTGCAATGGCCGGAACAAATACTTATACTTTGAATACCAAGCAAAAAAACATTGGCTCAGGTACATATTTTGCAACAATTATCTGTGGTAAAGATCAATATATCCGAAAAATTATATTACAATAAATTTTCTTTTGGGCTCTGTAACTGTAAATCGTCAACAGCTAGTAATAGTTATAGAGCTCTCTTTTTATATCGCACTTTTTTACTATTTTTCATTAATGCCTGATAAAAAATCAAATAATTATATCAATAGTCCGGTAAAATTATTTAGCATTTAGCTGCAATAGTGCCGTAAAATAGTAGCTTAATACTCAAAAAGAGCCAAAGAACGTCTTTTATAAAGTCCCTACGCCATTTATTAAGTGGCCAGGGGGAAATTTAAAACAATGCTCACATAGCGAGTTATATGATTCTGAGTCTTGTAAATCAGGTCTTTATAAGGGTTGAATTATCTTTAAATATCTTTATTTTCAATGACTTATTCAAATAAAACAGGGTTATTTTTTTTCAAATGATTATCCGCATGACGACCTTATAAGATGAATTGAAAATTCAGGGACGTAGTCCTGATATCTTCGTAGCATTTAAGACAAAAGGGATGATTGAGGAGCGTAGCTCTGACATCTTAATTTGGTTTGAAAGGAAAGATGTCACCGCTAAAGCGGCTTAATTTCTATAAAACATTCTTTGCTACAAAGATTTCAGGACTACGTCCCTCAATATCATTTTTCAATTAATGAACCTATAGCAATAGGTCGTTATGCGGATAATCATTTTTTTTAATTAAAATATCACATTAAAATTAACGAACTATTGTATGAAAAACAGGAATTTAACATCAATGCTCTTGCTGTTATCGTTTTGCTTATTAGTAGCAAAATCCAATTCTCAAAGCAAAATTGAACCCATGGCAACCGGAAAGTATCAACCAACCTGGGAGTCGCTCAGGCAATACAATGAAGCACCAGAATGGTTTCAGAATGCAAAATTTGGTATGTGGGCACATTGGGGACCACAATGTCAACCAGCATACGGCGATTGGTATGCACGTATGATGTATTATGCAGGTACATCGCAGTACAATTACCACCTTGGAAAATATGGTAGTCCGGGTGTTTTTGGATTTAAGGATGTAATTAATTCATGGAAGGCTCAAAGCTGGAATCCGGATTCGTTGGTTCATTTATATAAAAATGCAGGAGCACAGTATTTCTTTGCCATGGCTAATCATCACGATAATTTTGATATGTATGATAGTAAGTACCAGCGGTGGAATTCTATCAGTATAGGACCAAAAAAAGATATTATCGGAGGTTGGGCTCAGGCAGCGAAAAAATATGGTTTGCCTTTTGGAGTGAGTGTTCACGCTTCACGCGCATGGACATGGCTCGAACCATCTCAGGACTGGGATGGAAATCTGACCACTGCCGATGGAACAGGTAAGTGGTGGGAAGGGTTGAATCCGCAAGATTTGTATGCTCAACGCCATACACGTAGTACCAATAGCACCAATTCCAATGCTATAGTTTCTCAATGGGAGTGGGGAAATGGAGCATCGCTTCCCGACACAGCTTATATCAATAAATATTATAATCGAACGATTGATTTGATTAATAAATACAATCCCGATTTAATTTATTTCGACGATACATCTCTGCCTCTTACTCCTATAAGCGATGTGGGATTACGAATTGCAGCCCATTTGTATAATAAAAGTATCAACGAAAATGCAGGCAAAAACAGGGCTGTTATTTTTGGAAAGAAACTCACCGAAGTAGAAAAAAATGCTTTGGTTTGGGACGTGGAGCGTGGTGTGCCTGATCGTCCGCAACAGAAATACTGGCAAACCTGTACATGTATAGGCGACTGGCATTATAGTACAAGTTTCTATAATAACAACTATTATAAATCAGCGCAAACTGTTATCAGAATGCTGTTGGATATTGTGAGTAAAAATGGGAATATGTTGTTAAATATTCCTGTGAAAGGCGATGGTACGATTGATGATAAGGAATATAAAATTGTACAGGATTTAACGGCATGGATGAATGTAAATAAAGTAGGTATTTACAGTACTCGTCCCTGGATTACGTTTGGTGAAGGCCCTACAGCCGATGCTGTAAATCCGCTATCAGGTGTAGGATTTAATGAAGGTACAAATTATACATCGAAAGATATTCGTTATACCTGTAAAAAAGATACCGTTTTTGCAGCTATTCTGGGTTGGCCTACAGTTTCGCAAGTAACTTTAAAAGCGCTTAGTACTGGCGGTTCACAGTATTTGGGTAAAATCAGCAAAGTGAACTTATTGGGTTATGGTGAGCTCACATTTACGCGAGATATGAACGGGTTAAATGTCAATTTCCCTGCAACTCCCATTGCCACAGGGCAGGTTGCATGTATTTTGAAAATTCAGTTTGAACCCGACTTGTATTCTTACGAACACCTTGTCGATTTAATTAAAGAATGCGAACTTGCTGTTGATGCTGCCAAAAAAAATGAGGGAAATAACACCGGACAATTCAATCCTGATTCCATTGCCGGCTTTGTTGTTGACATAAATGCTATAAAGATAACTCCTGCTTCTGCCTCTGCCGAACAATTAAGAACTGCAACAATTTCTTTACAAACAGCATTTCATAATTTTTTGATCAACGGAATAAATAAAGGTGGAAAACTCACGTTCACCAACACACAAAATATTACCAGGGAAGTGTTAGGCGAAGCGCGGAATTTTGCGCGTAGCGATGCTGGTGTTTTAGGTACAGGGCGTTGGGGCTTACTTGCAGAACCCTGGATAGTTACCAACAACATCATAAATCAGGAAAGTTCTACGCGGGGTGGTTTTGATAATTACAGTACATCACAATCCATTGGGATACAGAAATGGTATGCAACAGATCCGGCAATCACTAATGGCATGATTTATCAGGTAGTAAAACTTCCGGCCGGCACCTATAAGTTGAAAATAAAAGTTCATGAAAAAGCAGGTTTACTGACTGGCGAAAACTATATGTGTGTTGCAAAAGGTGTAGGATTGCCAAACACATCAGAGGTACCTTCAAAATCATTGTCTTATTACGATATGGCGTTAACTTCTACCGGAGGTCAATATACGGTTTGTCAATTCAAAGTGGATTCGCTGACGGAGCTAAGTATTGGGTGGTCTGTAACCTTGGCTGCTAATACCACAAGTCGCAGTATGCGGGTAAATGAAATTCTGCTTCTGGATGCAAACGGCATTGATAAATCAGCAACTTACCTTAAAAATTACAGTAATATTCAACGTAAAGACCAATCGTTTGCCCGCTATGGAACCCCTGTAAACTGGATAGTTCAAAATTATAGTTTTAATATGCCCAATAATCAGGGGATCAAAAAAGGTATCGACACTCAAACGGGTTACAAATCGTTGATGATGGGTGTGTGGGATGATTTGCAGTATTCGACAGGTAACCTGAATGATGTGAAAATGTATAAAAAGGTAACTTTGCCTGCAGGAAGGTATGCTTTTTTGGCTGGTTATGATGCTGTGGATAGACTTACTGACATGAATATGTTTGTTTCACGCAGTATTCCTACCGCATTAAATGCGAAGAGTACAGCAATTGCATATTTCTCAATTGCCAAAAACACAAACGATGGGGTTAAATATGGTTTGGAATTCTCACTAAATCAGACTGAAACGTTGTATATTGGGTGGGTGGGTAGTTTAACCGTTGCAACTCAGCAGGAATTCAGAGCTAAAGAAGTTGCTCTGTTGAAAATACTAAACAACCAGAATGATTTCCTTGCTGACAAAACCTTTGATGTTTCACAATCCGGTGAATATGTGATGGATATGAGTAAATTTGACGTGCTCAATAATTTAAAATGGAGCTCGTCGCTCGATAATGTAAACTATGTAATTGGCGCAAGTTCAGGTCAGATTGAGTTGGGATATATCGATTTCGGTATAGATAAAACTCAGGATATTATTATTCAATCGGCAAGTAATACGTCGTATAACAACACTCAAACTTATTTGATATTTAAAGATGGAGAAACAACACCATTTACAACAATTGCTGCAAAAAACACAGGAGGCAATCTTTTATTTGAGTCGCTTACATCTTCCGATTTTCAGCTAAATGGTGTGCATAAAATTACTCTTAAATATAATAATCATGCATCCAATATAAAATCGGTCGGGTTTCAAACTAAGTTGATTAATTCAAACAACCCATTGAAATATAACCCACAAAGTGTAAAAATTTCTTCTAAAAACCACAATATATCTGTCATTGGTGCAAATTCACAACAAATATGCATATACGATATTCAAGGTAAACTTTTGAAGAAAATAACAAATGTATCATCTACTGTAAATATACCTGTTTCAGCGGGGATTTATGTAGTAAGAGTCGATGATTTTGTAGAAAAGGTAATTGTAAATTAATAAGACAAATTAGATGATAAGAAGACCCGAAATGAAGGTATAATTAATTTTAATGTAAACCACAAACCATATTCAATTGACTTTAAAAGGTTCCATTTTATAAATTGAAACCTTTTAGAATCAATAAATTGACAATTCTACTAAAAATTTTATCAATTTTGCAGACTAATATGAACTAAAAATCCATTATTCTGTATGAATCACAAAACATTACTCCGTTTTTCCCTCATGACGATGTTGCTTTTAATGGCACATAGTCTTCAGGCAGTTACTACCATTCAGGTAGGAGCTTCGCAAACAAATAAAACAATTGGTGCTGCAATTACAGCTGCGGGTAACATCGCCGGAACAGGTGGGTTAATTATCGAACTTCAATCGGATTATGCTACTGAAGCAACAGTTACGATTGCATCTGTAACCGGAGCCAGTGCCACCGACCCTGTAACTATCCGTCCGGCTGCTGCTTTATCGCTTTCAAGTGTAGCATGGACTATCAGTGGTAGTTATATTACCATCGACGGACGTGTTGGCAGTACGGGTTCAACCAAGGCCTTGACATTATCAAATACAAGCACCACGGGTGTAACACTTACTATCAGCGGAAATAACAATGCAGTGAAGTATTGTACCCTTCAGGGAATGAATACCTCAGCAACCGCCGGTGTGGTAGTTTTTGGAGCTTCCACCGGAAATGTGGTTGATTATTGCGATATACGCGATGTACCTGCCACAGGAACACCAGTAAATGGTATATATTCGGCAAGTGCAAGCACCAATACAGTGTCCAATAGTAATATTTATAATTATTATCATGCAACTGTGGGTCCCAAAGGTATATGCTTAGATGCAAATACAACAGGCTGGACAATATCGGGAAATAGTTTTTATGATACCAGTAATACAGAACGGAGTTTTACTGCGAGTCCAGCAGATGTAACTGCAATTTATATCAATAACGCCAGTGGCAATGGATTTACAGTTACAGGAAACTATATTGGAGGTCAGTCTGCGTCTTGCGGTGGAAGTGCTCAGAAATTGGGAGTCTCTGCCGGAACTACAACATCAGGAGTTCGCTTCAGAGGAATTTACCTGAAAGTTGGTGCCACATCAGCCACTTCGGTACAGAATAATACGATTAAAAATTTAATAATATCAACCGGTTATGCTAATGCAACTAACTCCACTGCTACTGCTTTTATATTTTTGGATGCAGGAGCTATAAATTGTGGTAATGAAACAGGTAATACCATTGGTTCAACCACAGCAAATTCAAGCATTGTGTTCAATACGAATCAAACATCGAATGTTGTAACCCCAATGTATGGAATATATGCCGGTAACGATGCTACGGGAAATGTAATTATTAGTAACAATAAGATTGGTGGAATTACTGTGGGCGGCAACATAAATAACGGTAGCTTAACTTTTAATGGGATATTGGTTAATGGAGCAAAAAGTTCCTACACTTTAACCGTTAGTGGCAATACCATTGGAGGCAGCGTGTCGAACTCTATTCAGAACATGGTAACTTCAAGATCCAGAAATACCTTTGGTATAAAAGTGAATTTAACATCAGGAACAGCCACAATCAATAACAATACAATTGCCAACCTGTATGGAGCTAATATTTCGAGCAATGCATGTGCCGGAATCCATTTGGCTGCCGGGAACATAAATGTATACAATAATATAATTCATGACATTAAAGGAGGAGCTGTAAATACTGGTCAATATCTTGATGGCGGTATTGTGACTGAAGGAAGCACAGGAACTGTAAATATTTACGGCAATGAGATTTATAATATTTCCAATACAAATGCAGAGGCATCGAGAGTTTCAGGTATCAATATGAATAATGGTGCGGCAGCAGCAATAAAAATCTACAATAATAAGATTTACAATATCATTCCAGGATCTGTTGCCGGACAGGCTACTGCCGGAATATATATATCTGCGGCAAATGCATCATCCAATGTTACTGTATTTAATAATATGATACGTGTTGGTACAAATGCAGATGGAACTGCTTACACAGCAAGTCGTCTTTTTGCCGGCATTTACGAAGGAGCAGCAGGTATAAATAATTATTATTTCAATACTGTTTATGTAGGTGCAGCACCAACTACAGGTGCTTTGTCAAGCTATGCATTTTGTTCTACAACTGCTGCATCTTCTGCCCGTAACATCAAGAATAACATTTTCCATAATGCAACGGCAAACAATGGAGGTACCGGGCTACATTTTGCAATCAGTATAAGTGCCATTACCAATTTGACCTCTAACTATAATGATTTGATAACTACTGCAACTGGCAGTTATTATGTTGGACAGGTTGGTGCTTCAAATTATCAAACATTAGCAAACTGGCAGGGTGTAGCAACATTGCTTCCGGATGCTCAAGGTTTAAATACTGCCCCAACTTATCAATCTGCTACAAGTCAAACTCCCGATTTACATTTATATATCGGAGGAGGTTTCGCTGTATCGACTATTACCGGAACTAACACCGTTTCAACAACTCCCAATACTGACTTTGATGGTGATGCGCGTAGTAATTACACCATGGGTGCTGACGATAATGGGGTAGCAGATATTGTAGCTTCGGCAGGCGATTTGTCAACATTTCAGAGCCTGATCACATCTTATCAAGCTATCTGCTCTGCCGCAGTAGCCGGAAGTGCTCCGGGACAATACCTGTCAACAAACATCAGCACATTTCAGACAGCTTTAACTACTGCACAGGCTGCACATGATAAATCCAATGCTACATTGAAAGAAGTAACCGATGCTACAACAGCCTTGAATCTGGCAAAAGACGCTTTCGATGCAGGTAAAGAAGGTACACAAGTAAACCTGGATGCTTTGGCAGCCGCTATTTCAAGCGCTACAACGCTTTACAATAATGCTTCAGAAGGCTCGTTGGCCGGGCAATATTCAGCAGCAAGCCGTACAGCTCTTAATTCAGCCATTTCTGTGGCACAAGCCACACACGATGCTCAAAATTCGAACGACGCACAACTGACTACAGGGTTGAGTACCCTGAATTCTGCGATATTGACATTCAATAATAGCATGATTATAGATAATCATGCTTTAGCCGATGGATATTATTATATTTATGTAACCAACAGCGGAACCGATTATTACCTGAGCGATGTTTCGCCTTTTACCATGCCGGCTAACAATACTTCTTTCGCCACACAATATCAGTTACAAAATTCGGGTTCGGCACGCAAATATCAGGAGTTTAAACTGACCTGGGATGCAGTGAAAAGCCGTTACAAGATCGAAGGTAAATTCCGCTTAGATAATCCGGCTGTTTATTCTGTATCAGGAGTTGCACAAGCTTACATAAACGAAAGTGGAAACTTCGGCGGAAATGTATATGCTAATACATGGAATACCATGTCTATTAAATATGATGGTACACGCTATGCTATCCAGCGGGGTGAGTCAGCCGGAACTGATTACTGGAAACCTGCTTCGTACGCCGCAGGTGCTGCCACAACCACCAACCCAAGTGCAACAAGTAACCTGGCTGATAATTTAATCTATCGTATTGTTTCAGCTACGGCTGTAGCTGGTGACTTTACAACGTTTAATTCTGAAATTTCAACGGCAACTTCGGTATATTCAGGTGCTACGCAAGGTGAGGCAACAGGAGAATATACTGCTACTAATGCAAGTACGTTTAATGCAGCTATTTCGGCAGCAAATTCAAGTTATACAACTTTGAGTGGAAATGCAGCTACAACATACAGCGAGGTAAAAACTGCAACAGATGCATTAACAGCTGCCAAAACGGCATTTTTAGCTTCGGTAAATCAATCTTTTACAGGGTCGGGTAACTGGAGCGCAACTGCAAACTGGTCGGCAGGATTTCTGCCTGCAACTACAGCCAATGTGGTAGTGTCGGGTGGTGAGCTTACACTGGATCAAACGAGTGTGACAGTTCCGAAAATCACCGTTAACAGTAATGCGCGTCTGACATTGCCTGCTGGAAAAACAATCAATGCATCAAATCTGATTTTGAAAAGTGATGTAGGCGGTACAGCTACATTTATTGCAGAAGGAACGGCTAATATTAGCAATGTGGCTGCAAATCAGTATCTTTCTGCCTCCCGTAACTGGTATGTTTCTTCGCCTGTTACCGGAGCGGCAATTCCAGGTTCAGGTTACTCGGTATACGCTTACGACGAAACCGGTGGTCATGCTTCCGACCCCGCAGGTCCATACTGGTTTACACCCACCGGAAACTTTACAAAGGGAATGGGTTATATTGCTTTCCCAACATCAGCAGGAGCTACTTTACAATTCAGCGGGACTTTAAACACAGGCACTGTGGATGTTGATTTAACCCATTCGGGAGCAACCAAAACCGGCTTTAACCTTATCGGCAACCCTTATCCCTGTCATTTGAGCTGGACTTATGATTTTGTAAATGCCAACTCATCGTTGATTGAATCGAGCATTTGGGTGCGTACCAATGGCGGAACCACCAATAATAGCGTACAATGGTCGTATGCAACATATAACGCCAGTTCTTCTGAATCAGTTCCTTTAGTTGGTAATAATGGAATTATAGCACCTATGCAGGCATTTTGGGTGAGAGCTAAAGCTGTGGGAACACTTACATTGAACAGTAATTTGACCAAATCGCATCAATCGTCGAACCCGCTGAAAGTACGGGCAGCGAATAATACGGAGCGTCAACGTGTCCGATTGCAGGTTAGTAACGGTACTGCAACCGACGAAACGCTGGTGTATTTCGATGCCAATGCTCAAAACGATTACGATAGTTACGACTCACAAAAAATGAGCAATAATTCTGCGACTGCACCAGAAATTTACTCTGTAACTAATGGACAAAAATTAGTTATGAACGGATTAAACTTCATTGAAAACGATATGGAAATTCCGCTGGGTTTTAGCACTGCACAAGCCGGTACTTTTAGCATTAAAGCCACTCAGCTAACTAATTTAAGCATTGATACCAAAGTTTATTTAAAAGACAATACGCAGATAAATGCACTGACTGAATTATTACCCGATCAGGAATATACCTTTACTTCGAATATAACTACGGATAATACTTCGCGTTTTAGTTTGGTCTTTAAAGCACCAATAAATACAACTGAGAATAATTTTATTGAAAATGAATTAGTGCGTGCTTATTCCAACGCAAACGGACAAATACTTATCGAACGAAATGTAAAAGCCGAAAATGCTGTGGCATATATTTATAATTCAGTTGGACAACTCATTCAGCAATTGCCATTAAACGAAATAATTACCGGTACCGGCATTAGTTACCATAGCGGAACCTATTTTGTTAGTATACGTGACAATATCAAGCTAACTACAATAAAAGTGTTAGTCACATCAAATTAAAAAACGAAGACAAAATATGGAAAGAAAAATATATATAATTCCTGAAATAGAAATAATAAAACTCGATAACGAAATTTCATTAGCTTTAGAGTCGGACCCAATGGAAGGACCAAATGAAGTAATGTTTAAAGATGAGAGCAAAAAAACAGATCCATTCAAACAATTTGGATAATGTGATTTGAGAAACTTAATTAAAAAAAACACGAGTGGATTTAATTTTTATAAATAAATCCGCTCGTTTTAATTTAACTCAGATTTTTCAATTTATAACAAACACAGCATCTTAAATTCAAGATATTTGTACCAATGATTCAATCAAAAAAGTATATCTTATTGATATTTTATATGTGCTTGCTTTGTAGCTCATTATCTGTGTTGGCGCAAACTCAGCTCACTAACTTACCTACATTTTATATATCTACTGCCAATAATACTGCTATTACAAGTACTGAAATTTGGGTCGATGCAAAACTAAGTATTGTGAGTTATGATGAATCAGAATGTATCAAAGATTCGATCATTAAAATCAGGGGTAGAGGCAATGCAAGCTGGGATAGAATGTTGAAAAAGTCATTTAGAATTAAATTTGCTGATGATACCCGAATTCTTAATATGCCTGCTAAGGACAATAACTGGGTGCTTCTGGCAAATTTCGCGGATAAAACATTGATGCGCAATGCTGTGGCATTTGAAGTTGGGAGGTTTTTATCGATGCAATACACACCGGCAGTTAAATATGCTGATGTGGTTTTGAATGGCGATTATATTGGTAACTATCTGATAACTGATCAATTGAACGTGGATAAGAATCGTGTAAATATTCAAAAGCTGGATACGCTAACCACAACTTTACCCGACATTACAGGTGGTTATTTGATGGAGATAAATGGCACATTGGATACAATTGATGATCCGTATTATACAAAAACTGCAAAGGGATTGAATATAATAGTGAAATATCCTCAGGAGGAAGATGTAAATAAGGAGCAATTGTCGTATATAAAGGGTTTTACAAATACGTTCGAAAATACACTTTTCTCCACAAATTACAAAGATCCAATTTCCGGATACAGGGCAATGGTTGATACAACAGAACTTGTCAATTGGTATCTTGCATGTGAAATTACGGGAAATTCTGATGCATTTTGGAGTACATACTGGCATAAAATGAGATTTGATGAAAAACTGATATTTGGTCCGCTTTGGGATTTTGATATTGCTTTTAATAATGACAACCGCTTGGGTGATGCCACACAAAAACTAATCAGAGTTGCTGGTTTTAACCCCAAAGCATGGATTACTCAGTTTGCCTCCGACGATTGGTTTCTGAAAAAAGTATATCAGCGTTTTCAGGAAATAAAAACAAATGGCATGTTACCTCATCTACTTACGTATATAGATGATACAAAAGCTTACCTGTTCAGTTCGCAGGAAAAGAATTTTACCCATTGGAATATTCTTAATACCATTGTGTATCGCGAACTTGAAGCAAGAGGAACATACGATAATGAAGTGAGTTTTCTAAAAAGTTATATAACCGAGCGGTTCGATTATTTAGAAACTGCACTTAAATATACAGAACCACCCGTTTATACATCAACCATTGATCCTGCATATTATTACTCAATTATCAACAGAAAAACCGGAAAAGCAATAGAAGTACAAAATGCTTCTGTAGCTGAAAATACAGGATTGGTACAATCAGTTTATGATGATATGAAAGCCAGCCAGCAATGGAAATTTAATTTAGTAACCGGCGCAGATATTTATACTTTGCAAAACAAAAACTCAGGTTTTGTTATAAAAAATGATGGTCAATCCGGCACACAGCTAACCCAATCAAACATATCAGCAGATTCTCAATATCAACTTTGGAAAATAGTAAAACTTGACAATCAGTTTGTAGGAATACAAAATGTATTATCAACTCAATACTCCATTAACAACAAAGGAGGAAGTGTAAACGATAATAATCCGATTATACAATATGCCAACAATATAACAGGAAGTCAAAACCAACAATGGGCATTTGTAAAGCAGAGCAAAGTAATCACCTCATTAGAAAGTCTAAATGTGGATTCTGACAGGCATTTGCATATAGCACCTCAACCCATGAATGAAGTTTCGTATGTGACCTGTAATTTTGGAAATGTATGTTCAGTTTTAATTTCAGTTATCACTATCGATGGTAAAACAATATACATGAAAAAGACAACGACAAACCAATCAGGTTATCTGACTGAGCAATTACTTGCTTCAGAATTGAAAGTAAAGTCGGGGTTGTACATCGTTAAAATAACTGCAAGTAATGGCATTACACTCTCGGCGAAGCTTTTAAAACAATAAATTGTCTTTTAGTATTTACGATTATGCAGATTTAAGTTTCAATTTATAATATGAAACGGAAAGGACAGGTTTTTTTATACTCGTACATTGAAAATTGAGCTAATATTGCAATCGAAAAGAGAAGCATTTAAACTCTCTCCTTTTCACAATTATTATAAACAAATCAAGAATCAATCAAAAAAAACAACTTGAAAAAGCCTGATATAATAGAAGAGTCGTATTCATTATACAAAGAACCACTTCATACCTATTTTTTATATAGATTAAAGGATGTAGATCTGGCGAATGATTTTGTGCAGGAAGTTTTTTTAAAGCTAATGGATTATAGGCAAATGCTTCTGAAGCATACTATAAAATCATTTATTTATACCATTGCTCGTAATTTGTATATAGATTATTACCGAAGACATTCAAAAATAATGACAATTTCGATTGACGATTTGGATTATCAAATGGCGGGAAGCGAAAATATAGAATCAACATTAAATGCTCTACAAATCGAAAACATTGAAATGTCACTTTGTAATTCTTTATCACCATGTCGTCGAAAAGTATATTTTATGTCAAGATTCGAAGACATGAGCAATATGGATATTGCCAAAGAGCTCAAAATATCCGGACGAACAGCCGAAAATCAACTTTTTGCAGCACGAAGTATTATTAGAACCCATTTAAAAGAATGTATCTGATTTCATTTTATAAACTGAAACAGATTTGCACATACAAATTACTAATTTTGGTTGAAATATAAATACCTTTGTTGATAATTATTGTGCACGATATAGAAAGCTAAAGCTTTAAAAATAGATTAACGTTATAGTGAAATGAAAAAAACTTTAAATCAATTCGGAAACTCACAACTCACATTCGGAATATTATTTTTTATTGTCCTTGCATTATTTACATCATGTAAGGATATTACTATGGATATTACCAAACCCTCCTGGCTTGGCGAAAGCATTTATGATTTATTAAGTGAGGGATACGAAGATGACAAAGGAAATGTTCATACATTTTCAGTGTATGTTAAATTAATCAATGATGTTGGATATACAGAAGTGTTGAGACGCACTGGCAGTAAAACTCTTTTTGTTGCAGACGATGAAGCTTTTGAACGTTTTTTTCAGCAGAACGACTGGGGAGTTCGTTCTTACGATCAACTTACCATTGCTCAAAAGAAACTGATATTAAATTCAGCAATGATAAATAATGCCTACCTTATTGAAATGCTATCAAGCACTGAGGGACCAACGGCCGGGCAAGCATTTAGAAGAAACACTGCATTGTCGATATATGATAGTATTAGCTTTTGTAAAGCAGACAAATTACCATCAACACAATATTGGTTGCCTTACAAAGACAAGGGAATCATGATTATGAAAGACATGACTCCTACACCTATGCTTCATTTTCTTCAAAAACAAATGGATTACAAAGGTATAACCAATGAAGATTTCAGTGTTTTATTTAATGGAAAAGTACGTGAGAAGGACGATGTGCATATTTATGGGGTTAAAGTAATAATACGTGATATTACCTGTAAAAATGGCTATGTGAATATTCTTGAAGAAGTAATGATACCACCGGTTAATATGGCTGAAAACATATTTTCGAATCCGGAAACAAGTATGTTCAGTGCATTGTTAGAACGCTTTTCTGCACCATATTACAGTCCTTCTGCTACAAAAGAATACGCTTTACTCACCGGAAAAACTGATTCAATATATGTCAAACATTACTTCTCCGAAAGAGGTGCAGGAGGTGCTACTCTGTCAAATCCGAATCTTATTGCTCAAAAAGGTATTCTGGAATTTGATCCGGGATGGAATGGATATACTATGAGTACAAATACCACGATGCAAACCGATATGGCGGCTATATTTGTGCCGGAAAATAATGCTTTAAACGAATGGTTTAACAATGGTGGGGGTAAGTTTCTTAAAAGCAGATACACAACATTGGAAAACATTCCCGACGAGGTAATTGACGATTTGCTTCGAAACCATATGAAAGCCTCCTTTTTAGGGTCAACCCCCGGAAAGTTTGCTGAAGTTGTGGACGATGCTAAAGAATCCATGGGAATTCAAAAATCTGATATTTCGAAATCTTTTGTTTGTTCCAATGGAGTAGTATATGTAACCAAAAAAGTATATGCCCCGGCATCTTATGTAGCAGTTATTGCTCCTACGCTTATCAACGAGAATATGAGGATAATAAACTGGGCTGTAAAACAACTAAAGTTTAATGCATATTTGCTTTCGATGGATAGTTATTACAGTTTTATTATTCCAACCGATGATGCATTAAAAAAGTATATCGATCCGGTATCGTTGGCGAAAAATCAACCTGAAGTTTTAAAGTTTTGGTATAATAGCAAAGCAACATCGGTGAATGATCAGGTAAAAGCATCTGTTTATGCTTACAATCCCGTAACAGGTGTTGTTGGCGACTCACTTCGCCTGGCTGGTTATGCGGAAATTATCGACCGTTTAGAGGATATTCTAGATTACCATATTATTGTGGGTGATATAGAAAACAGTAAAACATTTTATCAGTCCAAGGGGGGTGGTAGTATTAAGGTTAATGGTACAGGTGTGGGTATGAATATTTATGGAGGTGCTAATATCGAGAGCGGAAATTCGTCCAATGTAACAGCTATTTACGATCAAACAAAGGAAACTAACGGACGAGGGAATGGAAAGTCCTATGTTGTGAATACATTATTACAACCATCATTCCGATCAGTTTATTCAGAAATGAGTAAACATGAGGAGTTTAGTGAATTTTTTAAACTATTACAAGGCAACGATGAGGCAACATCCACAGAACATAATTTGTACGATATTTTTTACAAAGATCCATCCTATGCCGGTCTTGATTACAATGTGAAGTTTTTTAATACTTTTCACTATACTATTTATATTCCAACAAACGAAAAAATAAGAGAAGCAATTTTAAATGGTTTGCCAACCTGGGAACAAATAAAAAGTGAAACAGACGCCACTGAGAAAACACGAAAAACTGAGAAACTCATCAGGTTTCTTAAATATCATTTTCAGGATAATTCTGTATACATTGATGGAAGTTCAAAAACAGGAAGTTTTGAGACTGCTACATTAAATCCATTAAATCAACGATTTTATAAACTTTCAGTTACAAGTAATGGATCAAATCTGAAAATAACATCTGCTTCAGGTATAACAGCTAATATAATAACTTCCGGTGGATTATTTAATCTGATGGCTCGCGACTATAAGTTTAACAATAGGGATCCTAAAGCTGCTACTGCCATTGAAACATCTTCGTTTGCAGTATTGCATCAGATTGACGATGTGCTTTTATACAAAACCAATCAATTGTCGGAATAAATTACAATATTCACTTGTATAATATAAATTTTTATGATAAAAAATGAATATCTGATTTTAGGTTTGTTCTTGCTTCTGTTTCAGTTAGCAACAGCACAGCAACCTGCAGATAATATTGTTAGAGGCAATGTGTTTTCTAAAACTGATGGCCCATTGATGATGGTTAATATTGTAGAGACCGATCCAAGTAATCGTATATTATCTGCTACAGCAACAGATATGAACGGGAATTTTTCGCTTAAAATTAAAAACCAGAATAATGTACTTAAGTTTTCATACATAGGTTTTAAAACACTATCCTTTCCTATTGGCAATCAGAGAATGTTTAACGTGGAAATGAAGGACGACAGTAAAAAAATAAACGAGATTACTATTGTTGCAAAAAAAAAGGTTAATACCGGATCATTCGAGATTGATCAACGTCAGGTATCCATGGCGATGCAAACGATTAGCACTAAGGAGTTTGAGGGTATTTCGGTGCCTTCCATCGACGATGCACTTCAGGGTCAAATTGCCGGGCTTGATATTATGGCAAATTCAGGAGATGCCGGTAGTGGTATGTCTATGCGTATTCGCGGAGTTACTTCCATAAATGCAAATACAGAACCATTAATTGTATTGGATGGTGTAATTTTTGAAACACCAGTATCCGATAATTTTGATTTTGCAACGGCAAATAATGAAAAATTTGCCGAATTGTTGTGTATTAATCCTGACGATATTGAGAGTATTACAGTGTTAAAGGATGCTGCATCAACAGCTATCTGGGGCTCCAAAGGTGCAAATGGCGTTTTATCCATTACTACAAAGAAAGGGCGTAAAGGCAAAACCAAAGTTCAATATACTTACCGTTTTAGTGGTGCGTGGCAACCACAAGGCTATAAAATGCTCAATGGCGATGATTATACAATGTTAATGAAAGAGGCGTATTTTAACCCCAAACAAAGCGATAATGCATCAAATATCAGAGAATTCAATTATGATCCTACGTTTTCTGAATATGAGAATTATAATAATAACACCAATTGGGTTGATGAGGTTTCTCAATTTGGATATACTAACGATCATTACGTGACCATGTCTGGTGGTGGCGATAAAGCAAGATTCTTAATATCAGGAGGCTACTTTAATAATGTTGGTTCTGTAATTGAACAATCGCTGGACAGATACTCTACCCGTATGAATCTGGATTATTTTGTGTCAGACCGAATAAAATTTACTTCAGAATTTTCTTTTACTTATACTGACAATGATAAAAATTACGATAAACTTTTAGAAATAGCTTACAAAAAAATGCCTAACCTGAGTGTTTATGCTCAGGATGCAAGTGGTAATAATACCAGTGAATACTACAAAATGCCCGCAGCCCCGATTACTTCTTCTCAATTATCAGATCAGTTAGGAATGCCAAATCCGGTAGCTTCAGCAAATCTCGCTATAAATAATTTAAAATCGTATCGTATATTACCTACTTTCAGACTTCAATATGATTTATTAGATCCTGACAAACAAACTCTGAGATTGAATTCAGTTGTATCTTTCGATGTAAATAATAATAGTACATACTCCTTTTTGCCGAAAGAGCTGACCATTTCCACCTGGTTAAGTGGTAATGTGAACAAAACTTCGAGTTCAGAAAGTCGCAGCTTATCACTACGTGTAGAAAACAAGCTTACCTGGATACCAAAATTTGAAAATAAAGATCATGAGTTAATGATGGTTGGTTCAATGCAAATGGGTTCAAGTACATCCCGTTATCAATCAATTAGTGCCTATGGCTTGCCTGATGGAGATATAACCGGTGCAACGGCTGGCGGATATGTGTCGGATTTTAACACCGGTCCCGGTTCGGGACGTTCAATGGGGTTTTATTTATTTAGTCATTATGCCTTTAAGTCAAAATATATTTTTGATTTTACTTTTCGAAGAGATGGAAGTACCAAATATGGCGAAAACAGAAGGTGGGGTAACTTTCCGGGCGTCTCGTTTCGTTGGAACATTGTTGATGAACCTTTTATGAAAAAAACGTCGAACTGGTTAAGTGAACTTTCAGTGAGACCAAGTTGGGGTATAACAGGCAATCAACCCAAATATGAAAGTTTGTTTTATAGTTTATATAATCCTTATAGTTCTTATATTGATATTTCAACTATTCGCCCAACAAATATTCAGTTGGCTGATTTACGCTGGGAAAAAGTTTCCTCATTTAATTATGGTATGGATTTCGGTTTTTTTGATAATGCAATAACTGCCGATTTTAATTACTATTACAAACGAACCGAAGATATGCTTTTCGAGAGTTTGTCAATTCCTTCCTCCACGGGATACGGTGCATTATCTTATCAAAATGCAGGCACAATGGATAATGAAGGATGGGAGTTTAACTTTCATGCAAACAAATTTGTGAAGGCAGGTGATTTTTCGATGGATTTGAATTTCAATTTGTCAAATTATATCAATACTATTGTTGATTTAAAACCGGAAATTCTTAAGAAGTACAATGGAAATGTTTCCTATGAAAACGGTAAATATCTAACAAGAATTCAGCTTAACAATTCTTTCGGTTCTATCTATGGATATAAGTATTTAGGTGTATATCAATATAATGATTACGTTGAAGGACGTAAAAAAACATCCCCTTTTGCAAAAGATATTGATGGACAAGTGATATTGGATTCAAATGGTGATCCTCTGCCAATGTATTTTGCACATGGTACTTCTGCTGCCTACAAATTTAAAGGAGGGGATGCCATTTATGAAGACATTAATCATGATGGAAATATTAATGAGTTGGATATTGTATATCTGGGCAATTCAAATCCTATAGTAAATGGAGGTATGGGTTTGAAATTTAATTACAAGCGACTCTCACTAAACTTGTTTTCGAACTTCAGATTTGGGAATAAAATAGTAAACACTGCCCGTATGAATGCAGAAAATATGTACTCGAATAATAATCAATGTGCTTCGGTAAACTGGCGATGGCGCAAAGATGGAGACTTAACAACTATGCCACGTGCATTATATAAATCGGGTTATAACTGGTTGGGAAGTGACAGATATGTTGAGGATGGTTCTTTTTTCAAAATTAAATACATTACATTGAATTATGGCGTTGATCCAAATTTTGTAAAAAAATTATCTCTCTCGCAATTGAGTTTTTATTTCACAATGAATAATCTTATTACTTTCACTAAGTATTCCGGAGTAGATCCTGAAGTAGGTTATGGCTCTTTAGGGGTTAGTACTGATGCAAGTCAGACTCCACGATCTGTTTCATTTACTACCGGAGTTACTATTGGTTTTTAGATTTATGAAAAAACATAACGAAAATGAAAAGATATAAATATATAGTTTTTATTCCCTTGCTTGCCTGGCTCACATCATGTTCTGATTGGTTAACATTAGAACCAGCAGGTAAAGTAATTGAATCTGATTTCTGGAAGCAAGAGTCTGATGTAGAGTCGGTAGTAGCTACTTGCTATAGAGAAATGCTGGAAGATGAGTTTATGAATAAAGTCATTGTTTGGGGGGAGTTACGCGCTGATAATATTATAGCCGGGGATGGTTTAGGTCCGGTTGAGTCAAAAATATTGGAAGCCAATATTCAACCCGACAATGCATATACCAGCTGGAATAAGTTTTATAGTGTTATCAACTATTGTAATACAGTACTACATTATGCACCACGGGTAAAAGCCATAGATCCTGATTTTACTACAGCTGAATTAAATGCTAAACAAGCAGAAGTGCTAACCTTACGCGCTTTATGTTACTTTTATTTAATTCGCACCTTCAAAGATGTGCCGCTTATTCTTGAACCAACATTAGATGATATACAGGAATATAAAGTGGCTCAAAGTACGGAACAAGTTATAATACAACAGCTTATTTCTGATCTTATCAAAGCAGAAGGTTGGGCAATGAAAGCTTATTCAACAGAAAAATATACCAAAGGTAGAATTACAAAAAATGCAGTAAGAGCTCTGCTGGCCGATATTTATCTCTGGAATAACGATTATTCAAGCAGTATTCAATATTGCAACAAAATTATTGATGATAAAGCCTCATTGTTGAAGGAAAATGAAACTTTACTTATCCAGAATGACAACGATCCCTATTATTTGATTTTTGGAAAGAAGAATTCTGATGAAAGTATTTTCGAATTACAATTTGATTATTCATACAAAGTAAATTCAAAAATCGGATCGTTTTATGGTGATATTTTAACCCCATCGGGCGATTTTAGTACTTCAACATTTTTAGCTACCGGTACAACAGTTTTCCCTGTAACTGATACCCGAAAAAAAGATTGGTTTAATAATACTGAAACAAAAGGATTGTATCAGATTTTTAAGTATGCCGGACTTTTAAGAACCGAGAATATAGCTGGTATGAGTACTTATATTTATAGAACCGATTCTCCCAATTGGATTTTTTATAGATTAACAGATGTTATGCTAATGAAAGCTGAAGCATTAGTACAACTTAATAGAAATGAACAGGATTTGAGATCGGCTCTCAATATAGTTAATACAACCTACAAACGCTCAAACCCAACAATTTTAAATGACACACTGATGTTTGCTTCATATTCTACCCAACGTCAAATGGAAGAATTGGTTTTGCTGGAACGTCAGCGTGAGTTGATGTTTGAGGGTAAACGCTGGTTCGATTTGTTGCGGTTAGCTCGCAGAGATGGTAATACCACCCGTTTGCTAGAAAAAGTATTGCGAAAATACACCATTGACCAAACCACAATAAAAAGTAAAATGTCTGATATTAATGCCTTGTATATGCCCATTAATGAAGATGAAATAAAAGTTAATCCACTTTTAAAACAGAATCCGTTTTACGAAACCAATTCAACCATTACGTACTAATAGGTTTACCTTTAATAATATGAATATGAAAATAATGATATTGAAATGCAAAGTAATATTAGTAACGCTGATTAGCGTATGTATATTATTCTTTACGAGCTGTAATCCGGATGATGTTGGTGATAGCTATTTTACCTTCACCGGCGATATGGTTTATTCATACCTGAAAAAAGATTCAACTAATTTCAGTGAATTTGTTAAAGTAATTAATAAAGCAAAAGTAAAAGGATTGCTCAATGCATACGGAAATTATACTTGTTTTGCTCCAACCAACGTTGCAATGAATGAATACTATAAGTCGATAAGCCCTTCTTTTTCTTTCGATAGTTTAAGTATGGAGCAAATAGTGTACATTGCCAAAACGCACATAATTCCAAAGAAATATTTGACATCCGAATTAACCACCGGAGCAATACCAACTCCAAATATGAATGAGCGTTATGTGTTGATTAATTTTACAACCGATTCATTAGGAAAATATGCTATTATGCTCAACAATACATCCCGTATTACAAACAGGGATATAGAAGTTGAAAACGGTGTGATACAGGTAGTAAATTCTGTTTTGCGCCCTTCTATAGCACAAATACCCGACCTGTTAACATTAAACCAAAGTGCTTCAATTTTTCATGAAGCACTGTTCCTTACCGGAATGGCTGATTCTTTGCGTTTGGTTGAAGATATAAGTTATACGCCAATTCTTGATTATCCCGACATATCTGGTTCGGGTAATGTGGCAAGTCCCCCATATCGAAAGTTTGGATATACAATTTTTGTTGAAACGAATGATGTTTTTGCGACTAATGGAATACACAGCCTGAATGATTTGATTCAAAGAGCAAAAGAATGGTATCCGGAAGAAAGTGAAGTTGCAGATAAATACACAGATAGAAACAATAGTTTAAATAAGTTTATTTCGTATCATTTGATTGAAAAAACGATTCAATATAACAAATTTGTTACTTCATTTAACGCAGCACCGAATAAAATTCACTACGATTTTATTGAAACAATGCTCCCCAATACTATGCTTAAAGTAAACGATGGTGCTACCGGATTAAAAATTAATCAGGATGTAGATATGGGTTTAAACGGTACTACAATTTTGGCTATGGACGAAAATAGTGTGGATCAAAGTGCCATTAATGGGGTGTATCATTTAATAGACAATATCTTAGTGTATGACGATAAAATAGAGGATATGTTCTTAAACACCCGAATCAGGTTTGATGTTTCAAGCATTATGCCAGAGCTAACTACGAACGGTATAAGAGGAATAAATAAACGCATATGCTTACCTCCGGGTTATACAAAATATCTGAAATACTCTTCAGATTCAAAAGTGTATTACTTAGAGCCACATACCAATTGGATGAATTTTCAGGGAGATGAGATGATGGCATTAGGATCGTATGATATTACTTTCAGACTACCTCCTGTACCTGCCGGAACTTATGAAATAAGATTTGGATACACTGCAAATGTGAAGCGGGGAGTAGCACAAATTTATGTAGACTCAAAACCGGTAGGAATTCCTTTAGATATTCGTATCATGGCCAGTGATCCTAAGATTGGCTGGGTTAAAGATGCTGAAACAATTGACAATGGAATTGAGAATGATAAAATGATGCGCAACAGAGGTTACATGAAAGGGCCTGATGTAGTATGGTCTATTTTGGATAGCTACTCAGCCCGTGATCATAATGGCGCATTGCGCAGAATTGTAGGCACATTTACTTTCGATAAAGCCGAACCTCATTATATACGTTTTAAATCGGTACTCGAAGACCCTCTTGCACAATTTATGATGGATTATTTTGAATATGTGCCAAAAAATATTTATGCGAATCCTAATGGTGAAGACAGACATTAAGAGCATAAAGAATATTAAGTGTTTGATAAAATAATCAACTGACAGGAAGAAGAAATGAAACAACTAATTCAAATAAGAATTTTGTATTTTGCGCTGCTAATTATAGTTATGGCAGTAGTTCAAAGCTGTAACGATGAATGGGAACAACATTATACCGCTAAAAATGACTTTGTGTCTGACAAAACACTCTGGGATGCCATAAGTACAAATCCGGATTTAACAATATTTAGTCAGCTGTTAAAAGAAAACGGGTATGATAAAATATTATCGGGGTCGCAAATGTACACTGTTTGGGCACCTGTGGATAGTTCTTTGCAACACTACGATTTTACAAACAAAGATATTGTTAAAGAATTTATAGGAAATCATATCGCCAGACTTTCATATTCAGTGTTAGGATTAATTGACGAAAAAGTAACTATGCTCAATACCAAAGTACTAAGGTTGAAATATACTGATGGTAAGTTTTTGTTTGGAAATATTGAAATTATTGAACGCAACAACGTGGTTAACAATGGTATATTACACACACTAAAATCTGAAGTAGCATTTTATCCTAATATTTGGGAGTATTTGCCCAAAAATGCTGAAATCGACTCCGTATATAAATACTTGTATTCGTTCAATCAAATTGTTTTTGATGAAAAACACAGCATCCCGGGCGATGTAAACGAAAGTGGACAACTCGTATATCTCGATTCTGTTTTTATTAATTCCAATAAAATGTTCAGAACCGTTGGTTATCTGAATAATGAAGATAGTACATATTCTATTCTACTGCCAAACAACAAAGCGTGGAATTCATCCTATGCAAAAATCAAAAATTATTTCAAATTTTTCAATCAAAATCAGTCAGTTGCTGATACTTTACAAAGACATTATACAACATTAGCATTGGTTAGGGATTTGTCGTTTAGCAATTCTATGCAAATAGCTCCAACCGACTCAATGATATCTACTTCGGGTAATATTTTTTATACACCCAGCTATTTGTTTGATAATGCCAAGACTTTGAGTGTTAGTAACGGAAAAATTTTTATATCGGATTCTTTGCTTTTTAATCATTACGATTCCTGGAATAAAAAAATAAATGTTGAGGCTGAGAAAATTAGTGGTAGAGAAAACACCTTGTCAACTGTGTTTTCCAGAAGCAGTGCCGGTAGTGTTATTGTACCTGGAATTTCAGGAAATAAGTATATTGAAGTAACACCAACATCTACAGCATCTAACCCAACCATAACATTTGAAATACCAAATACACTATCAGCGAATTATAATATCTATTGTGTATTTGTTCCCAAGACTATTAACAATACTCCGGTTTCCGATCTTAAACCTTGTAAAGTGTATTATCAGTTGACATATATGAAAGAAAATGGTTTAAGCACAACGCAAAATTTCACAACCGGTAATTACATTTCAGAAAAAGACAAACTTCATAAAATGCTTGTTACCTCTAATTTTAAGTTTCCTTTTGCAAACTATGGTCAAGATGTAGTAAGCGTTAAACTTAAAGTAATCAGCAATGTGAAACAATCTGAAACTACGCAGTACACCCGCGATATGCTGATTGATTGTATTATTTTAGAACCGGTACAATAAATTATACTGAATGAAAATGGATAAAAAAATATTTAATGAGTTGAGAAGATTGTTAGCCTTTATTGCATTTACATTGCTGATAATGCAAGTGAATGCACAGGTATCCGATACGCTGACCGGTGTTGTAAAAGACATTACTACAAAAAGAATAATAGTAGGAGCCAAAGTCTATACTACTGACAATTCTTCTGTTGCAATGACGAATGACTCAGGAGCTTTTTCATTGAAATTATCTTCCTTCAAACGCTCAATTGTAGTTGTTGCACCCGGTTATAATATGCGAGAAGTGTATGTTCGCAAGGGATTGAAAAATATTTCTGTAAATATATATCCTGATACATATAGTAATTTTTATACTAAATCATTGGTTTTGCAGGAAAGTACAGATAAAACTACTCAAATCAACAATACAAATTCATCTGTGCTGGATAATCGTAACTCTATTACTGTGGAGAACGAAATTCAAAAAAATCCCTCAGCAAATATTCGTGTTATTCAACATTCCGGCGTGCAGGGTACCGGTGCAACTATGTTTATCAGAGGCTATAACTCACTCAATACAAATGCTCAACCGTTAATACTTGTAGATGGTGTTGTGTATGACAATTTGAATAACTGGAATTCCCTTTTTAACGGAAACCTACTAAATGGTTTGAATTGTATTGATGTTAACGATATAGAAAGCATTAATATTATAAAGGACGGAGTGTCCATTTATGGAAGTAAGGCAGGTAACGGAATAATTGAGCTTCGAACAAAAAGAGGTAAAGATATGGTTACCCGAATAACAGCTTCTACAATGGTAGGATACAATTCTGAACCCCAATTTATGCCTATGATGAATGCTGATCAATACAAAATTTATTTAAGTGATTTACTGGATAATAACACAAATAATAATCAAGTTACAAATCAGTACTTTTTAAATGACGATCCTCAATTCTTGTATTATAAACAATACCATAATACGACAAACTGGAAAAATCTGGTATATCGTAATTCGATGACTCAAAGTTACCATGTATCGGCAAATGGAGGCGATGAAATTGCACTTTACAATCTTTCCATGGGCTTTACCAATGCGCAAAGCACAATAAATGAGAATGATATGACAAGGTTAAATGCCCGTTTCAACTCTAATGTATCTTTGAGCGATAAACTAAGTACAAAATTTGATATTTCGTACACTCAGGTAACACGTAAATTGCAAAACGAAGGAATAGCTGAATTAAAGGACAATAACGTGATAGATGCCCCCGGATATTTATCGTTAATTAAGGCTCCATTTCTTTCTCCTTATCAATATTCAAACGACGGAAATCAATCAGCTAAACTTGAAAATTATGATTTTATAGGAATTGCCAATCCGTTAGCTATTCAACAATACGGTGTTGGAAACGAAATACAATCGGTGTTCAATCTGACGGTACAACCAGAATACAAATTCTCCAAAAGTCTGACATTAAATAGTCAGTTTAGTTACAATTTTACAAGTCTTTCCGAAAATTCTTTCCGTCCGATGTACGGTGTTGCACCGTACATTAATTCTTATACTGGAATTATTTCTTTAAATCAGGTTAAAACACAGTTCGTAAATCAAATAAACATGCTAAGTGATACCCGGTTAAATTGGCATAAAACATATCAAAAACACAATGTCAATATATTGGCAGGTATTAGGTTTATCCAATCAGGAATCAAAGCCGAATATGCTTCCGGACATAATACCGGTAGTGATGAGGTTAAAGAAATGTCGAGTGGTTTGAGTTTTAAATCCGTTGGAGGCATAGATGATTCGTACCGCGATTTAAATTATTATGCTCAAGGATCGTACAGCTTTCAACGTAAATACCTAATTGATGTTGCCATGGCTTTTGAATCTAATTCGCGTTTTGGTTCTCAGGCCAAAGATGGTGTAAGTTTATTTGGGGTACGCTGGGCTGCATTTCCTTCCATTAACGGGGCATGGGTACTTAGTTCAGAAGACTTTTTGAAATCGTTGGATTTTATTAATTATTTAAAACTGAGAGTAGGTTATGGTATGTCAGGTAACGATGGTATTGAAAGTACAACCTCACGAACATATTTAAATGTAATAAAGTATTATTCAAATGCTGTGGGTTTGCAAATAAACAACATTGCTAATCCGGAAATTCAATGGGAAACTGTTACAAAACGCAATATAGGCATCGATGCAGATTTGTTTGATAGTAAATTAAGTATTGGATTGGATTTGTATAATAACACCACCGATAATTTAATTGTTTTAAAATCGTTGAAACAAGTTTCCGGATTAATAAATTATTATAGTAACGATGGTAAACTTGAAAACAAAGGAGTAGAGTTTAATTTTAATTCAAAACTCATAACACTGCCCACTTTTCAAGTGGAAGCAGGTGCAAGTATTGCATTTAATAGCAACAAAATTTTGTCATTGCCCGATGGTGATTACACAACCTCCGTTTTTGATGGCGAGGTTTTGACTGCTATAAATCAGCCCATAGGTCAGTTTTATGGCTATCAAACCCGTGGCGTTTTTGCTACTGCCGAAGCTGCTTCTGCTGCAAACCTGAGTTACCGCACAAGTACCGGTTTGTTAATACCATTTACGGCTGGTGATGTCATTTTCTCCGATAATTATCCTGATGGTGTTATTGACGAAAAAGATAAAACAGTAATTGGAAATTCGCAACCAGATTTTTACGGTAATATAAGTTTAAGTACACGTTATAAACAGCTAAAACTGGATGTGTTATTCAACTATGTTTATGGTAATGAAATATACAATTACTTGCGTTCACAACTGGAATCAGGAAGCTCTTATTATAACCAAACATCAGCCATGCTCAATCGTTGGCGAAGTGAAGGTCAGACAACTGAAATGCCAAAATCAACATTTAGCGACCCAAAAGGTAATAACAGGTTTTCAGATCGGTGGATAGAAGATGGATCTTATATCAGGTTGAAGAATATTCAGCTAAGTTATGAATTGCCAGTCAATTCTACTTACATACAGGGTTTTACAGTGTGGGCTGCTGTTAGTAATCTGATTACATTTACGAAGTATCTGGGTGTCGATCCTGAGTTTTCGGGCTCCAATAACATACTCTATCAGGGTATAGATAGTGGAATTTTACCTCAAAGCAGATCGTTTAACGTAGGATTGAAAATTAATTTATAAAAAATTCTGATTATGCAATTATTCATAAAAAAATATATCAAACTAATTGTTATGGTGCTGGCAATTAGCATTGTAAATACGTCCTGTGAAGATTTTTTTGATTTTAAATCCAATCAATATATGGGTGCAGATGAAAATACCATCAATTCTGCCAACGATACAGTATTTTCCGTTATCGGTATATTGACTAAAATGCAAAAACTATCCGATAAATATGTATTAATTGGTGAATTACGCGGCGATTTGCTCGCTACAACTGCATTTGCCGATGAGGAACTTAAAAAATTGAACTCCTTCTCCACAGATAATAATAGTTACTTCAGTGATGTGACTGATTATTATGCAGTGATAAATAACTGTAACTATTTTATTTCAAGAGCTGATACAAGTATAAGCGTAAAAGGGAATAAACCATTTATTAAAGAACTTGGAGCTGTGAAAAGTTTCAGAGCATGGACTTATCTTCAACTGGTTTTAAATTTCGGGAAAGTTGCTTATTACGAAACACCAATTTTAAATGTAAGTGATTCTGAAAAGAAATATCCGGTGCTTAATATTGCTCAACTAGTTGATACGCTGATTAAAGATTTGGAACCTTGTGCAAAATACGATATGCCCAATTACGGTACAATTTTTACCGCTGATAGTAAGTATTTGTTTCTGAACACACAATGTTTGCTTGGCGATTTATACTTATGGAAAGCTGCTGTATCGGAGGATAATTACCTGAGTCAAAAAACAATTTATGAGAAAGCTGCTCAGTATTATGCAGATGCAATAGTCCAAAAGAAATTCGTTAATAGTAATATTGATATTAAATGGACAAATTCTGCTTTTACTTCAAGTGTCGATAGTTGGTCTTCGTTATTCGGTCAAACAGTTGGTAGTAACGAGTTAATATCAATATTAAGCTTAGCTTCTAATAGTTACTCGGGAAATACGACTCAACTACCCTACTATTATAAAAATGCACATTTGGCTGCTTCTCAAAAATTAATTGATTTATTCGATGAACAGGTTTACGTATATCCGTTATCTTCTACGGTAAATTCATTTACTTATGGTGATTTACGAAAAAAAGGAAGTGTATTTTCAGGTTCAACTGGTGATTTTGCTGATATACCGCTGCCGGTGAAATACAGATACAATACAATTGTACTTAACAGAGTGGGTCAATTATATTTAAGGTATGCTGAAGCAGTGAACAGGGCTGGAAAACCGGGTGTTGCTTTTGCAGTATTAAAATACGGTCTAAACTCCACAACCATTGCCGATAGCAAAGCGGTTCCTACAAACGAAATAACTCCTATGCCAGCGTATGTGTCTGTTTTTAACAACGCAGCATTCAATTTAAGCACAGGAATTCACACCCGTGGCTGTGGAAATTCTGCGCTCAACACCCGTTTTGTTATTCCTCTGTCATGTACAACATTAAATGACTCAGTTACCTTTGTAGAAAACACAATTTGCGATGAATATGCTTTAGAAACAGCTTTCGAAGGAAATAGATTTCAGGATTTAATGAGAATTTCAGAACACAGGAATGACCCAACATATTTGGCTAAAAAAATTGCTTCTACACATCAGGATGAGTCTTATTATCTTACTTTCTTATCAGATAAATTAAATTGGTATCTTCCCTCAAAACAATAACATTAAGTTTCATTTTAAAATATGATACATATTTCGTCAATTTAAATGATGAGTTGGAAAGTATTACAATTATTTTTGCTACAATTATTTTTTAAACTTTATAATTTATAAAACATGAAGAAAATTACTTTATTACAAGTCGTTTTGATGTTGCTATTCTCTATCGGGATTAGTGCGCAAACTTACGATTTACATGCTTTAACTCCTACCGAATTTCAGGCAGGTGGAAATGTACAATGGGCATTTGAAAAGTATACACGTACCACAGGAGTGTATACAGCCTTAAAACAATACGGCGATAGTGGTCGGATAAATTTTAGGGATATTTATAACCCTGAGCGGTATCAGGGTGTGTTAATTGGCGACTCTGCTGGTACTATCGCTGCTGATAGAGCAACATACGCCGTAAAGAAGAATAGCTGGTTTGATCGTAAAACAGAATATGTATATGTAGGTGAAAATTTTGAAACTTATACTCAGGTTTCTGCTAATCCTGCTATTGTATTTACTGTGCCGACAACGGCTTATTATAAAGTAAATGTACAGGTTCTTCGCGAGGACGGTTGGTTTACCACTCCACTAAACGCAGTTTTTCGTTACAGATATGA
>ERZ1034365.120-NODE-120-length-41311-cov-3.546564_pt1 | contig 41311 bp, 33 predicted proteins | sample MGYA00520615_ERZ1034365 | MGnify/ENA primary metagenome ERZ1034365 (study PRJEB33736, sample SAMEA104284505) | Azolla filiculoides | biome: Urban; feature: Water surface; material: Ditch water | place: Netherlands | collected 2015-10-28 | depth 0-0.1 m ...
CCTTCTTCCACTTTTGGAGTTGGAAATTCGAAACACAAGGTTTCGGCAATGATTTGTTTTAGGGTTTCGGTTGGGATTTCGTCGCCTACAAATTGTTGAATGGCTTCAAAAGCAATTTCCTCATTACTCAGGTTTTCGATATTCTCGAAAAATTTTGGAGCTAATGGAGTTATTGATTCTGGAAAATACAATCCTTTATCGGTTGCTAATCCTTGTATTACGGCTTCTTGGAAAGAAACTTTCGGTGCGTTATGGTTTAAACTGTAATATTTCATTTTTACTAATTTTAGCATCCTAAACGCTCCCTAAAGGGAAGGGAGGCGAAAGGGATTCATCCTGTGTTATTGTGTGTTATCTTCCTTTAATGATTGGGAATTAGATGATTTTCATTCCTTCGTCATTTACTCTAGAAACGTGAATTTCATACGGTAAATTCATTTCTTCGTAGACAGCGCTCATGGCTTCGGCTATTTTTTGGGCGGTTGCTTCTCCTTTGCTTAAAGCGAAAATAGAAGGACCTGAGCCTGATATTCCTGAACCTAATGCGCCGTGTTCGTAGGCTGTTTTTTTGATTAAATCGAATCCCGGAATCAAGACACTGCGTAAAGGTTCTACGATTTCGTCATGAAGGGAACGGCCTATTAAGTCGTAATCCTGAGTGTATAATCCGGCTACTAATCCGCCTACATTTCCCCATTGCGTGATGGCACTTTTGAGGGAAACGGTTTGTTTTAAAACCGAGCGGGCATCCGAAGTTTTTAACTCAATCTGAGGATGTACTACGGTTGCGTATAGTTCCGGTGGGCTTTGTATTTTGATAATGTCTAAAGGATTAGAACTGCGCACCAATGTAAATCCGCCTAAAAGGGCAGGAGCGACGTTATCGGCATGAGCGTTTCCGCTGGCCAGTTTTTCGCCTTGCATGGCAAAAAGCACTAATTCTTTTCGGGTGAATGGTTGTCCCAATAATTCATTGATACCAAAAACGGCACCTGCAGAACTTGCAGCACTACTCCCAATTCCGCTACCGGCTTTGATGTGTTTGTAGATTTCGATATCAAAACCAAATTCGGTATCTATTGCTTCTAACATTGCCAAAGCGGCTACACCAGCTACGTTTTTTTCGGTTTCTAAAGGCAAGTCGGCACCTACTATTTTAGTGATGCGAACGCCTTTTGTGGCTGATTTTCGAATAATCATTTCGTCACCTGCCGTTTCTAAACACAGTCCGAGGACATCAAATCCGCAGGATAGGTTGGCGATTGTGGCGGGGCAAAATATTTTTATTTCATTCATAATAGTAGTCTTAAAGTCTAAAGTCTAAAGTCATAAAGAGGTAAAGTCTTAGGAATGAATATAAAATCAAGTGGTTAACTTTTAGACTTTATGACATTCGACTTTACGACTTATTTATACGTTTCCAATTCTGATTACATCAGCAAATATTCCTGAGGCTGTAACTGCTGCTCCGGCTCCGGCACCTTTTATCAATAACGGTTGGTCTACATAACGGTCTGTGAAGAATAAAACAATGTTGTCTTTTCCTTCCAGATTGTAGAACGGATGCTCTTTTGGAATGAATCGTAAACCAACGCTTGCTTTTCCGTTTTCGAATTGTGCTACATATTTCAAACGGGAATCTTTGCTTAAGGCTTCTTTGTAAATGGCATCAAAATGCGCGGCATGTTCGATTAACGATTCAAAGAACGCTTCGTTTGAAGTGGTTTGTAAGCAGGCAGCAGGCATAAACGATTCATTGGCAATGGCATCGATTTCCATTTTATACCCACTTTCACGGATTAGAATCAGAATTTTTCTGGCTACGTCAATTCCGCTTAAGTCAATTTTAGGATCCGGTTCCGTAAATCCTTGCACACCCGCTTCTTTTACCACATCATGGAAAGAGTTATTTTCGTCGAAATTGTTGAAAATAAAGTTTAAACTTCCAGATAAAACGGCTTGTATTTTATGGACTTTATCGCCAGAAGCGATTAGGTTTTTTACGGTATCAATGATAGGTAATCCTGCACCAACGTTAGTTTCAAACAAGAAAGGCGCGTTGTACTGACGGGATAAGTTTTTCAGGTTTTTGTAGTTGTCATATTCCGAAGCACATGCAATTTTGTTACAAGTTACTACGGCAATGTTTTGTTTTAAATACTGCTCGTAAGTTTTAGAAACGCTTTCGTTTGCAGTGATGTCTACAAAAATACTGTTGCGTAAATTGAGTGATTTTACTCTTGCAATGAATTCCTCTTTATCTGCAGGTTCTCCAGTTTCTAAAGCAAACTGCCATTCTTTCAACGGAATTCCGTCTTCGTCAAAATACATTTTTCTTGAATTTGACAATGCAATAACGCGCAGGTTTATTTTTAGATTCTCTTTTAAGAATTTCTTTTGTTGGTGAATTTGCTCGATGAATTTTTCACCTACATTTCCAACCCCCATTACAAATAGGTTTAACTGTTTTGTGTTTTCTTCAAAAAAGTTCTCGTGTAATGTATTCAGTGCTTTTTTTACATCTCTTTCGTTGATAACTGCAGAGATGTTTCTTTCAGAAGCTCCTTGTGCAATGGCGCGAATGTTGACGTTGTTTTTACCCAAAGTGCTAAACATTCGACCGCTAAGCCCTTGATGATTCTTCATGTTTTCGCCTACCAAAGCAATAATGCACAGGTTTTTCTCTACAATACAAGGATCGATTTTGTTTTGCAGGATTTCATTTCCAAAGGCTTTATTGATGGCGTTTTCTGCTGTTTCAGCATCGGAATTTTGGATACCGATACAAATAGAATGCTCAGAAGAAGCCTGAGTAATAAAGATTACGTTGATGTTTTCCTGAGATAATACCTCGAAAAGTCTTTTGGAAGAACCTGAAACACCAATCATTCCCGGACCTTCAAGAGTTAATAATGAGATGTTATCGATATGACTGATTCCTTTGACCGGATTGGTTTGAGAAGAAATAGTATTGGATATTAAAGTTCCTTCTGCTCCCGGTTCAAACGTGTTTTTGATTAGAATAGGAATGTTTTTTCTCAATACCGGTTGAATGGTTGGCGGATACAATACTTTGGCTCCAAAATGAGATAATTCCATTGCTTCCTGATAGGAAATAGTGGCTATAGGTTGTGCTTGTTTTACAATTTTTGGATTGGCAGTGAACATTCCGTTTACGTCTGTCCAGATTTCTAAGTCGGTTGCCTCTACCGCAGCAGCAATAATAGCCGCAGTATAATCTGAACCGCCACGACCTAAAGTAGTGTTGATTCCGTCAAGTGACGAAGCGATAAACCCAGGCATGATCACAACCTGGCTTTCATTTGTGGCAACGAAATTTGAAATCAATTGATTTGATACTTCAAAATTTACGGCTGCTTTTCCGAAATTATTATTGGTTTTTATCAATTCGCGACTGTCTTTGTAGGCGCTGTTTTTGAGGTGTTGTTTTAATGCTTCGGCAATGATGTAAGACGACAATAATTCTCCGAAACTTAAAATAGTATCTGATGTTCTAGGGGATAATTCTCCTAAAAGGAAACAACCGTCTAAAAGGGTTTCCAGGTGATTAACGATTCTTTTGATGTGGCTTAAAAGGCTGCTTTGTTCGCTTACGGGAATAAGTTCTTTTAAGGCGTCTAAATGTTTTTTCTCGATTAAGGCTACGATTTCTTTGAAGCTTTCGTCGTTTGCGGCAGCTTTTGCGGCAGCGAGTTGCAGTAAATCAGTCACTTTACTTAAAGCAGAAACTACTACGATTACTTTTTCTTCTTTTGCTTTATGTAGAACAATATCTAAAACCAGTTTTATATTTTGTGCATTGGCTACCGAAGTTCCGCCAAATTTTAATACTTTCATTTTGTTTGTTTTATTTTAAAAATGCAAATGTTATTTATATATCCAAGACCTTTCTTCCGTTAGGAAAAGTATAAAATAGGATTATATGTAAAATGTATACCCCTAAGGGGTAGTTGTAGTTGTTGTAGTAAATGTAACAGCAGCAGCAACTCTTTTTGGAGTTGTTATCGAAGATTGATATGATGTGCTGTTGTTTTTCATTTGATTCCCCAAAAGTACAGTTTTTTATAAAAAACAAAAACCATAATTCGGTTTTTGCGAATATTTTAAAAATATAGCGCTAATTAATTGAATATTGGTTATTTGGTAACAGATGTGTAGGATGGTTGTTAGATTCTTATTTTTAGACGAAATTAAAAGGGATGAAAAAGGGATTTGCTAACTGTTTTATTTAATGAAATTTCCTGTTTTGACGGGTTTGGATTTGGTTGCAGTACAATTAGTGCTGTTTGCAGGAATGAAATCGTTTGGATTAATGGTACTTTACCATCACTTAAAGTGTGTGGTGTAAACGGTTTAGGATGGAATTGTTATTCTTTGAGTCTGTTTAATCGTTAATTTTAAATTATTATCAACAAATGTTGCTTTTTAATATTGATTTATTGAATTTTGGGTATTCAAATACGATACAAATGGATAATACACATTATATAAGCACACAAGTACTTTCGTTGGAAAACGTACAGGAAATTATTGCGCATGATAAAACATTGGCATTATCAGAAGAAGCTAAGGTAAATATCCAGAAATGCAGGGATTATTTGGATAAAAAAATGGCGGCCCAATCTACTCCTATATATGGTATCAATACTGGTTTTGGTTCGCTTTGTAATGTGAAAATTTCGAATGAAAACTTATCAAAATTACAAGAGAATTTAGTGAAATCACACTCTTGTGGTACAGGTGATGAAGTACCAAGCGAGATTGTTAAGTTGATGTTGTTGCTCAAAATCCAATCGTTGAGTTACGGACATTCGGGTATTCAATTGCAAACGGTTGACCGATTAATCGCTTTTTATAACAATGGTATTCTTCCTGTTATTTATACGCAAGGTTCTCTTGGCGCTTCGGGAGATTTGGCTCCGTTAGCGCATTTGTCTTTGCCTTTATTAGGCGAAGGTGAAGTTTATTTTGAAGGTAAAAAAGTGCATTCCAGTGTGGTTTTAAAACAGTTTAACTGGGAACCTATTGTTTTGCAATCTAAAGAAGGATTGGCGTTGTTGAACGGAACACAGTTTATGAGTGCTTATGGTGCGCATATTTTGATTAAAGCCACTAAGTTTTCCTATTTGGCAGATTTAATTGCAACGATTTCTCTTGAAGGATTTGATGGGCGTATTGAGCCTTTTCATGAATTGATTCATTTTATCAGGCCTCACAAAGGACAAATTGTAACGGCTAATCGTGTAAAAGATTTTCTGGAAGGAAGTGAAATCATCGAGCAATCAAAAACACATGTTCAGGATCCGTATTCTTTTCGATGTATTCCTCAAGTGCATGGCGCTTCAAAAGATGCGATTGATTATGTGAAAAAAGTATTTAAAACCGAAATCAATTCGGTAACAGATAATCCTAATATATTTATAGAAAGCGACCAGATTATTTCCGGAGGGAATTTTCATGGTCAACCCTTGGCTTTAGCCTTAGATTTTATGGCAATTGCATTGGCAGAACTGGGAAGTATATCCGAGCGCAGAACGTATCAGTTGATTTCGGGCTTGCGCAATCTTCCTGCTTTTTTAGTAGATAACCCGGGACTGAATTCCGGTTTGATGATTCCGCAATATACAGCCGCCAGTATTGCGAGCCAAAATAAACAATTGGCTACGCCATCAAGTGTAGACAGTATTGTATCGAGCAACGGTCAGGAAGATCACGTAAGTATGGGTGCTAATGGTGCCACCAAAGCATTGCGAATTATGGATAATTTAGAACGAATTTTGGCTATTGAATTGATGAATGCTTCACAGGCAATTGCTTACAGACGTCCTTTGCAGTCCAGTGATTTTATAGAACTGTTTTTGAGCGCTTACAGAGAAGAGGTCCCTTTGGTAGCAGAAGATCGCATCTTGCATTATGATATAGAAAAAACAGTGACTTTTTTGAATAGTTTTCAGATCGAAGATGATTTGTTAACAATAACTTAACATTGGCTTAAAATAATGAACTAATTTTGCAATTCTAAATTTAATAAAATGTCGATAAATAGTATTTTCCAATTTTTAGTTCCAAAAGACAAAAAATTCTTTCCTCTTTTTGAAGAAGCGTCTAGTAATTTAATTGAATTAGCTTCTAATTTGCACGAAGCTGTAAACCTTCCTTTGAAAGAAAGAGAAGTTCTTTTCCAGAAAATAGATGCATTAGAGCAAAAAGGAGAAGACATTACGCGTCAAACCAATCTGGAATTGAGCAGAAATTTCATTACACCATTTGACAGAGAAGATATTCACTCTTTGATTACTTCGATAGATAATGTTGCGGATAATCTTCATGGTGCGGCCAGCAGAATGCGTTTGTATCAAGTAGATAAGATTACAAAATCAATACGAAAATTGACAGAAATCAATCTTGAAGCGTGTCAAAATATTGATGTTGCCGTAAAAGAATTGAAGAACCTTAAAAAGATTAAGAATATTACAGATGCTTGTGCAAGAATCAGTAAGCTGGAAAATAAATCGGATACGGTTTACAATAAAGCGGTATTTGAAATTTTTGAAAATGAAACGGATGCCAAAAACATTATTAAATATAAAGAAGTGTTGTCCGTTTTAGAAACAGCAACTGATAAATGTAAAAGTGTTGCCAGTGTTTTAGAATCAATTTCGGTAAAACATTCTTAATTCAATCAGTTTATACTGAACTATATTTATGGATTTCACACTACTTATTATAATCATAGTTTTAGCATTAATTTTTGATTACATCAATGGTTTTCATGATGCAGCTAATTCTATAGCGACAATTGTGGCCACTAAAGTATTGACACCTTTTCAAGCGGTACTTTGGGCAGCATTTTTTAACTTTTTGGCCTATTGGGTTTTTGGTTTTGGAGTGGCAGATACCGTTGCAAAAACAGCTCATACCAGCAGTATTAATTTAACCGTAATATTAGCGGGTATTATTGCAGCAATTATTTGGAACTTATTCACTTGGTGGAAAGGGATTCCTTCTTCTTCCTCACATACATTAATTGGCGGATTTGCAGGTGCAGCGATTGCACACGGATTTTCTGGAGTAGTTCAGGATCCGGAACATTATGGACTTAAAATAGTTAGTTGGTTAAAAGCTGCAAAAGAAGGAGAATTATTGCCCTCAGGTGTTTTAATTGTAATTTTATTTATTGTTTTTGCACCATTGTTGGGAATGATTATATCGTATTTCATTTCGTTATGGATGATGTATTCATCAAAGAAAAACATATATCCGAAATTACTAACTGTAGCATTGATGCTTTTAGTTGTTTGGTTTTTATCATCAGTATTAATTCCTTACGCAGAGATTAAAAAGCCTAGATTTGAAAGTCATTTTTGGAGTGTTATTACTGAACCACACAATATAAAATGGTTTTTGGTTGCTTTCATCTTTTTTAGTTTAGCGGTATTTAATTTGTTTTTTAGTTCTTTTTCTACCTCACAATCAGAGGCTGTATTGAAAAAGATGCAATTATTATCTTCTGCAGCTTTCAGTTTGGGACATGGAGGCAATGATTCACAAAAAGTAATGGGTATCATTGCAGCAGCAGTAGCTGTTTATATCAGAATGAATCCACACGTTGACTTGTCAGGAGGATGGTTAGATTTAAATGTAATTTTACCAGATGAAGATAAAGGTATTGCAGCTAATATGCCAAGCTGGATTCCGTTAACATGTTATTCTGTTATTGCTTTAGGAACATTAAGCGGTGGTTGGAAAATTGTAAAAACAATGGGTTCAAAAATAACAAAAGTGAATGCTTTTGAAGGTGTTGTAGCAGAATCTGCCGGAGCATTGACTTTATTTATGACCGAACATTTTAAAATTCCGGTTTCAACAACACATACTATAACAGGATCTATTATTGGTGTTGGTGTAACCAAAAGAGTATCAGCAGTACGCTGGGGTGTAACCGTAAGATTGATTTGGGCTTGGATTTTAACCATTCCAGTTTCGGCAGTTTTGGCCAATAACGAAATAATGAATGTCATCAAACCCGGGCAACACGGTTCTACATTTGGTGGAAATCCCGTTGCAGCAGCTGTTGCCATTGCAGCACTTGAAGTGGTTAAAGACGAAAATTTAGCACAAAATGCGGAACGTTTGGGCGTTATTTTACGCAAAGGATTAAATGATATTGCTTCCAGAAACCCTTTGATTACTTTGGTTCGAGGAAAAGGATTGCTGAATGCGATTGTGATTAATTGTGGAGAAGATTCGGATTTAGCTTGGGATATTTGTTTGAAATTCAGAGATTATGGCTTATTGGCAAAACCAACACATGGGAATAAAATCCGATTGGCTCCGCCATTAGTAATCACCGAAACTCAAATACAGGAATGTCTTGGCATCATCGAAAAAGCATTGAGCGAGTTTGAATAAAATAGCTTTACTTTAATTTAGCCTACGAATCCCAACGTCTTTTATTAGATTTTGGGATTTCTTTTTTGCACATTTTTCATATTTGAAAGCTGCTTTGTTCTTTTTTCATAAATAAAACGGGCATAAATCTCTCTAAATTCATTTTGCATGTAATTATAGTTAATTATGAATGTTACTTAGTAATTTTACTTATATTTGCAATAAGTATTTTTACTTAGTTTTATTAGATAGTACTATGATACAAGTCGAAGAAGCCTTATCTGTTGTTGCAAAGAATAGTTGCAAGATGCCCATTAGAAAAATTAAAGTGTCTAAATCACTTGGTTTTATTTTGGCGGAAGCCATTTATTCACCAATGAATATGCCGCCTTTTCGTCAATCAGCCATGGATGGTTACGCTTTTTTGCACAGTGAATTACAGCATTTAGATGTAGTTAGTACATCACAAGCGGGCGATTTTTCGAACATAGAGCTGGCTAAAAACGAAGCCATTCGGATATTTACCGGCGCTTTTGTTCCGGATCATTTAGATACGGTTGTGATGCAAGAGCACACTTCAAGAACCGGTGATGCATTAGCAATCACTAAAATGCCTTCTCGATTTGCGAATGTTAGAAATGAAGGTGAGCAAATCAAAGAAAACGAACTCGTCCTACCAAAAAATACTCTTATTAATCCTGCGGCCATTGGTTTTCTTGCTTGTTTGGGAATAACAGAAATCACGGTATATGCCAAGCCAAAAATAGCAGTTTTAGTTACCGGAAATGAGCTGGTAAAACCCGGAAAGCAACTGCCAAAAGGGAAGATTTACGAAAGTAATTCTGTTATGCTGGAAGCTGCTTTGAAAGGAATTGGAATCAAAAAAGTAAAAATAATCAGGGTTAAAGATAATCTGAAAGCGACTAAAAAAGCTGTAAAAGAGTGTCTTTCTGACTTTGATGTGGTGCTTGTTTCCGGTGGAATTTCGGTAGGTGATTATGATTTTGTAAAAGAAGCCCTTTTGTCAAATGGTGTAGAAGAGTTATTTTATAAAATAAATCAGAAGCCTGGTAAACCTTTGTTTTTTGGAAAAAAAGATAAAAAAATAGTTTTTGCTTTGCCTGGAAATCCTGCGTCAACATTGACAGGTTTTTATGTGTATGTATATCCTGCACTCAAAATAAGTATGGGTTTTGAAACTATTCATTTGTCAAAAATCACCCGAAAAATAACTACCCAATTTGAGAATACATCAGGAAAAACATTGTTTTTGAAAGCGTTTTTTGATGATGAAAAAGTCACGGTTCTAGAGAGTCAAAGTTCGGCTATGTTAAACACTTTTGCGAAAGCGAATGGCTTAATTTGTTTGCCTTTTGATTCGATAACTATTGAAAAAAATCAGGAAGTACTAGTTATACCAATTAATTAACAGATGCAGATGACACTTTTAAATAACGATTTTTTGATTGTATTCGGCCTGTTATTGGCGGTGGTTGCATTTTTGTATTCCAGCGTGGGACACGGCGGTGCATCGGGATATTTAGCGTTGATGGCGATTTTTGCATTTCCAATCTCGGTGATGAAACCTTCGGCTTTGTTGTTGAATTTGTTTGTTTCCGGAATTTCTTTTTTCTTTTATTATAAAAAAGATTTTTTCAAACTCAAGTTGTTTTATCCTTTTGCGATAACTTCGGTTCCGGCTGCTTTTATTGGCGGAATGATTCCGTTAGAAAATAGTTTTTACAAAATATTGTTAGGAATTGTATTGATTCTGGCGGCCTTGCGATTGTTTGGTTTTTTTTATTCTAAAGAAAAAGAAAGTGTAAAAATTAATATTCCGATTGCGATGGGAATCGGTTTTGGAATTGGATTATTATCAGGAATGTTGGGCATTGGCGGCGGCATTATCCTGAGTCCAATTTTGTTGTTATTGGGTTGGGCAACGTTAAAAGAAACAGCTGCAATTTCAAGTTTGTTTATTTTTGTCAATTCTGTAGCGGGACTTTCGGGTTATTTTATGGAAGACAAAACGTTTCCAACAGAAAGTTTTTATTTAGTGCCAATAGCAGTTTTCGGAGGAATGTTAGGTGCTTATTACGGCAGTGGTTATTTTTCGAATAAGGTTTTAAAATATGTTTTGGCAACCGTAATTTTATTAGCGAGCGTGAAGTTGATTGTTTAATCAATACATTAGAAAGTATGCAAGTATCGATTCTTTGTGGAGGGAAAAGCAGCCGAATGCAGTCGGAGAAAGGATTGGTTTTATACCAAAACAAACCTTTTATTGAGCATATTATTGAAGCGGTTTTGCCAATATCAAATAACATTCAATTGGTTACAAATACAAATGATTACGATTATTTAGCCTACAAAAAAATAAAGGATGTAGTTGTTGATAAAGGCCCTTTGGGCGGAATTTATTCGGCGCTGATTCATTCAGATTCTGAAATAAATTTGATTTTGAGTTGTGACATTCCATTAATTTCAACCGAAATGTTACAAGAATTAATTGAAAAGCATACTGTAGATTTTGATGTTTCTGTTTTTGAAGACACGAATCGGATTCATCCTTTGATAGGAATATATTCGAAAAATATATTAGCTGTTTTAAAAAAGGCAATTGATGCCAATGACTTAAAAATGATGCGTTTTATTTCAAATATAAAACACCAATTGATTCCGATTTTGGATGCCAAAAGACATCTGTTTAAAAATATAAATTCTGTTGCCGAGTTAAACGAATTGAATACCAATTTATCTTAGTTAAAATGAAAAATTCAAATACACCAAAGTTGACAATCGTTGGGGCAGGTCCCGGAGATGTAGAGTTGATTACTTTAAAAGCCATCAAAGCACTGGAAAGTGCCGATGTAGTTTTGTATGATGCGCTTGTAAATGAAGAATTATTGCAATATGCTACTCATGCTGAAATCATTTTTGTGGGCAAGCGTTTTGGTTGTCACGCTTACAGTCAGGATCAAATTAATGAATTGATTGTGTCGATGGCAAAGCGTTTTGGTCATGTTGTTCGATTGAAAGGCGGCGATCCATTTGTTTTTGGAAGAGGAAGTGAAGAGATAGAATTTGCCGAAAAATTTGATTTGGAAACCGCAATTGTTCCCGGAATTTCATCGGCTTTAGGCGTTCCTGCATCTAATGGAATCAGTTTGACGCAAAGAAGAGTTGCTGAAAGTTTCTGGGTCATTACCGGAACTACTTCGGATCATAAATTGTCTAAAGATGTGGCATTAGCTTCGCAATCATCTGCAACAGTGGTTATTTTGATGGGAATGAATAAATTGGACGAAATTATTTCGATTTATCAAAACAACAGAACCGATGATTTGCCGGTTGCCATCATTCAGAACGGAACAAAAGACAGCCAGAAAAAAGTAGTTGGAACCATAAGTTCGATTGCTGCATTAGTTCAAGAGCACCAACTTTCTTCTCCTGCAATTATTGTAATTGGTGAAGTGGTGCAAAATGCTTCAAAATTAACGGCTTATTTTCAAGAGGAGAATTTAGACGATGAGTTTATTTTTCAAAATTTAGATATAGCGATATGATTTTAGTAAAATATTTTGGCGCTATAGCCGAAAGAACAAAAAGTCAGGGAGAAGAATTTTCTTTTTCAGACCTGCCTTTGAGCGATTTATTGTTGGCATTAGAACAAAAATACCAATTGGGACAATTGTCTTTTAGTGTAGCGGTAAATCAGAAAATGCTACAAGACGCAACAGATTACAGATTGAAAAGTAATGATATCATTGCGCTTTTACCACCGTTTGCCGGAGGATAAAACTCCTAAAAGGGAATTATAAAAGATTAAATTTATGGAAACAACACGATACAACCGACAAATTATTCTTCCTGAAGTAGGTACAATTGGCCAACAAAAACTCCAACAAGCCAAAATTTTAATCATTGGTGCGGGCGGATTAGGAGCGGCAGTTTTACCCTATTTGGCTGCAGCCGGAATTGGTGAGATTGGGATTATTGACGATGATAGAATTGAAGTGACCAATTTACAACGGCAGGTGATTTACAAAAATAGTGCGGTAGGGAAGAGTAAAGTGCTTGAGGCAAAAGCAATGGCTTTGGCATTAAATCCTTCGATAAAAATAAATGCAATCACTGAAAAATTAGATTCCAAAAATGCGATTTCGTTGTTCAGTCAGTACGATATTATGGTTGATGCTACCGATAATCTGAATACTAAATACTTGATTAATGATGCGTGTTGCGTTACCAATAAACCTTTTGTTTATGGTTCTGTTTATAAATTTCAAGGGCAGGTTTCTGTTTTTAATTATAAAAACGGACCGACGTACCGTTGTCTTTTTCCAGAAGAATCAGTACAAGTTGGCAACTGTAATGATGCCGGAGTAATGGGAATATCAGTGGGGATAATAGGAATGTTTCAGGCAAATGAAGTTTTGAAAATAGTTTTAGAAATAGGAGAGGTGATACATGGTAAATTACTGGTGTATAATATGTTGAATAATGAGCAACAAATGTTCGGATTTAGCAAATCAGATGCTGCTACTATGGATGAATCTGCTTTCGAAAAGAAGTATGCTGTTTCTGAAAACACTGATTCCGAGATTGCAGCTGTTACCGCTTTGGAACAAATGCATCATCCGGAAGTTGTATTTCTGGATGTTCGAAATTTCGATGAATATCCCAAAATTACAATTGTAAACACCATTCAAATTCCATTGGATACTTTAGAAAAAGAATACCGACAATTAGAGACGAATGCAACAGTATTTGTTTTTTGTCAATCCGGAATCAGAAGTAAAAAGGCGGCTGAAATTCTTAGGAATAATAATTTCAGGAATGTCAAAAGTATTGCCGGAGGAGCTATAGCATTAGATAAAATAGATACCTACAAAGTCTTGGAGACTTTGCAGGATTAATTCTCCTGAAAGGTTTTTTTACCTTGTAGGTATAAATTAAATAAAATTATGAGTAAGAAAACTGTTTTCATTCAAGGACCAATTTCTTCGGAATTTATAGGGCAGTCTATTGCCAAACACCAATCGAAAATGACCATTGGTGCACACAATATTTTTTTGGGTCAAGTCAGAGCTGATGAAATAGAAGGAAATAAAGTTTCGGCAATTGAATATACCGCTTACGAAGAAATGGCAAATGAGGCGATGGACGCCATTAGAGAAAGAGCATTTGCCCAATTCGATTTGATTTGCATGCATATTTATCACAGTTTGGGTGAAGTCAAAGCGGGTGAAATCTGTTTGTTTGTCTTTGTTTCGGCGACAAGGAGAAAGCAAGTGTATGAAGCAACAGAAACGATTGTGAATTGGATTAAAACTGAAGTTCCTATTTTTGGCAAAGAAATCTTTGAAAATAGTACTTTTACCTGGAAGAAAAATAGTTTGTAGTCATAAAAGTCATAAAGTCGAAGGTCGAAAGTCTTAAAGTGGATTGGTCGAAAGTCTTTTTGAATATTATAAATAAAATAATCCAAACGAATTAAAAATAACGGTTTTATTGTTTCAAGAGGCTGACTTTGCAACTTTAGACTTTAAAATTTTAGACACATAAAAATGGTTGATATCACACATAAAATAAGTACGCTTCGTACCGCAACCGCAAAGGCAACAGTTATAGTCAGCAAACAAGAAACTATTGATGCCGTTGTAAATAATTTGGTTCCGAAAGGAAACGTGCTGGAAATGGCCAAAACTGCCGGGTTATTTGCGGTAAAAAACACGCATTTATCGATTCCGGATTGCCATCCGATTCCGATTGAATTTACATCAGTAGCATACGAAATCAACGAATTGAGCATTGACATTATTTTCAACGTGAAAACGGTTTATAAAACCGGAGTTGAGGTCGAGGCGATGCACGGTGCTTCCATTGTGGCGCTTACGATGTATGATATGCTGAAACCAATTGACAAAAACATCGAGATTTCGACCATAAAATTAATCAATAAAGAAGGCGGGAAATCGTCTTTCAAAAATAGATTTCCATCGGCTATTAAAGCGGCGGTTTTCGTTTGTTCCGATTCTATTTTTGCAGGAGACAAACAAGATCGTTCGGGTAAAATAATTGTCGAAAAGCTGGAAATTAGCGGAGTCGAAACAACACATTACGAAATCATTCCAGATGAAATGGATGTGATTCAAGAGCGCACTAAAGCTTTCGCCAAAGAAAATCAATTGATTATTTTTACGGGAGGAACCGGGCTTTCACCAAGAGATGTTACGCCTCAGGCATTGGAACCGTTATTAGAAACCAGAATTCCGGGAATCGAGGAAGCCATACGCAATTATGGGCAACAACGCATGCCGTATTCCATGCTTTCCAGAACCGTGGCGGGAACTTTGGGGAATTCGTTGGTATTGGCTTTGCCGGGTTCAACCAATGGCGCAAAAGAATCTATGGATGCTATATTTCCTCATGTGCTGCATGTTTTTCATATTTTAAAAGGCAATAATCATGACACCAAATAATGCTGTTTTAACGGATGATTTTGGACGTAAACACAACTATTTGCGTATTTCTCTAATTGAGAAATGCAATTTGCGTTGTACCTATTGCATGCCTGCTGATGGAATTGTATTAAGTCCAAAAGCGAGCCTGATGACGGCTGACGAAATTCACGCCATCGCCCAAACATTCGTCAATAATGGTGTTGACAAAATAAGATTGACTGGCGGAGAACCGCTATTAAGAAAAGATTTTCCTGAAATCATAGCCAAACTGGCGTCACTCAAAACGGAGATTTCCATCACTACAAACGGAATTCTGATTAACAAACACATAGACGTTTTAAAGCAATTTAACGTCAAAAAAATCAACCTGAGTTTGGATACTTTGGTGGCTTCCAAATTCCATTCGATTACACTTAGAAACCAGTTTCAGAGTGTAATTGATAATTTGCATTTGTTGTTGAACAATGATTTCAAAATCAAAGTCAATGTGGTTTTGATTAAAGGGTTCAATGAGGATGAAATAATTGATTTTATCAAACTCACCCAATTTTTACCCATTTCGATTCGGTTTATAGAATTTATGCCTTTTGCAGGAAATGAGTGGGACAAGAGTAAAATGGTTTCTCAAAAGGAGATTCTGGATCAGGTGCAACATCATTTCTCGGAATCGGATGTAGAGAAATTACAAGACGATAAAAACTTCACCGCAAGGGAATTCAAAATAAAAAACTACTTGGGAAGTTTTGGGATTATCAGTTCGATAACCAACCCTTTTTGTGACGGTTGCAACAGAATTCGCCTTACGGCCAATGGGAAAATCAAAAACTGTCTGTTCTCCAACTCCGAAACAGATTTACTGACATCTTTCAGAAATGGCGAAGCGATAGAAAACCTAATTGCTTTTGCCATTAAAAACAAAAAGAAAGTACGTGCAGGAATGACGACTATCGAGCAGGTAAACAATCCTGCTTTGCATCAAGATAACCGCAGCATGATTGCGATTGGCGGTTAAATTAAAATAAAAAAAGGTGGTCCGTTAAGACCACCTTTTTTGTTTTATGAAAAGTCTGCAATTAGACTAAGTCAAAACGATCTAAGTTCATTACTTTGTTCCATGCAGCGACAAAGTCTCTTGTGAATTTTTCTTGAGAATCGGCACTTCCGTAGACTTCAGCAAGTGCTCTCAGTTCTGAGTTTGAACCAAAAATAAGATCCACACGAGTTCCGGTCCACTTTAATTCGCCAGTTTTGCGATCACGACCTTCAAAAACGTCTTGTGCATTTGAAGCCGCTTTCCAAGTGGTATTCAAATCCAACAGGTTTACGAAGAAATCGTTGGTAAGAACCTCCGGACGTTTTGTGAAAACACCATTTTGAGAGTGATAAAAGTTGGTGTTAAGTACACGCAGACCACCAACAAGCGCTGTCATTTCGGGTGTTGTAAGTGTCAATAATTGGGCTTTGTCAACCAACATTTCTTCTGCTGATACTGTATATTGGGTTTTCATGTAGTTACGAAAACCGTCTGCTTCTGGCTCCAAGACCGCAAATGATTCGACATCTGTTTGTTCTTGTGTTGTATCGGCTCTTCCTGCTGAAAAGGGAACTTTCACTTTTTGTCCAGCAGCAGCTGCGGCTTTTTCAATTCCAACACCTCCAGCCAAAACGATTAAATCGGCTAATGAAACTTGTTTTCCGTTAGACTGAGCACTGTTGAAAGTGGCTTGTATGCTACGAAGTGTATCTAATACTTTTGCTAATTGAGTTGGGTTATTGACTGCCCAGTCTTTTTGAGGTGCTAATTGAATGCGGGCGCCGTTTGCACCACCACGTTTATCAGAGCCACGGAATGTTGAAGCCGAAGCCCATGCGGTAGCTACCATTTCGGAAACCGATAATCCTGAATCTAGTAGGGTTGCTTTCAATGCGGCAATATCAGTATCGTCTATGATTGGGTAGGTTACAGCCGGAATAGGGTCTTGCCAGATTAGTTCTTCTGTAGGGACTTCCGGACCAAGATAACGCGCTATTGGTCCCATGTCACGGTGTGTTAGCTTGAACCACGCACGAGCAAATGCATCTGCAAATACATCCGGATTTTCAAAGAAATGTCTTGAAATAGGCTCATAAATAGGATCTGCTCTCAAAGCGATGTCACTGGTAAGCATAAACGGGGCGTGACTTTTTGATGGATTGTGTGCATCTGGAACTGTGCCGGCACCTGCTCCGTTTTTCGGTTGCCATTGATGCGCACCCGCCGGACTTTTTGTTAATTCCCATTCGAATCCAAACAGATTTTCGAAATAGTTGTTACTCCACTTGGTAGGCGTGGTCGTCCATGCGCCCTCAAGACCGCTCGAAATAGTGTTTTCTCCATTTCCGGTACCCAATGTGTTTTTCCATCCTAAACCTTGTTCCTCAATAGAAGCGCCTGCAGGTTCCGGACCTACATATTGATTGGGATCGGCAGCTCCATGGGTTTTCCCAAAGGTGTGTCCGCCGGCAATAAGCGCAACTGTCTCTTCGTCATTCATGGCCATACGGGCAAAAGTTTCCCGAATATCACGAGCGGATGCTAATGGATCAGGATTTCCGTTTGGTCCCTCTGGATTCACATAGATAAGTCCCATTTGTACGGCAGCTAGCGGATTTTCTAATTCGCGGTCACCGGTATAACGCTTGTCGTCCAGCCATTTTCCTTCTGAACCCCAATAGATGTCTTCTGCAGGTTCCCAAACATCAGCTCGTCCGCCGGCAAAACCAAAAGGCTTTAATCCCATTGATTCTAAGGCACATGTACCGCTGAGAATCATCAAGTCGGCCCATGAAATTTTCTTGCCATATTTTTGTTTGATTGGCCATAATAACAAACGGGCTTTATCCAGGTTTACATTATCAGGCCAACTGTTCAGCGGAGCAAATCGTTGTGTACCAAAACCGGCACCACCACGACCATCAGCAATACGATACGTTCCTGCACTGTGCCACGCCATACGGATAAAGAATGGTCCATAATGACCATAGTCAGCAGGCCACCAGTCTTGTGATGTTGTCATTAAATCAAAAATGTCTTTCTTCAAAGCATTCAAATCAAGACTTTTGAATTCTGCTGCGTAATCAAAATGCTCACCCATCGGATTAGACAGGGAAGAGTGTTGACGCAGGATACTTAATTTTAATTGATTGGGCCACCAGTCATTGTTTCTGGTTCCCGAGCCGGCAGTTTGTTTGGAAGCACCTCCAGAGAACGGGCACTTACTTTCGGATGTGTTTGAATTATTATTTTCCATGATTATATTGATTTTTTAGGATTAAAATTTCTATGCTAATGTAGTTGTTGTTTAGTTATTGAAAATAAATTTTCAATAGATAAAAATTATAGTGTAAGTTCGTTTTTCCATTATTTTATGGAAAATGAATAGTCTGAAATCAATTTTATAATTTGAATATCAATAGGTTACTTTCAAAATTACAAGTTTTTAGTTTGATAATCGATGATTAACCTAAAAAAATGAATTAGGCTTTGGTTTAATAGAGTGATTTTCTGGTTTAAATCTCTTTTAAAGGTATTTTTTATCCCATGAAAGAGAAGAAAAAAGGAGGAATGCCAAGCCGTTTATTATTTTGAAAATTAATTCTGAGGAGAATTTCGGTTGTTTTGGTTCTAAAATACAATTTACTTGGTTGTTATAACCAACTAAGTTAAGTATAAGAACCAACTTACTTGGTTGTCATAACCAACTAAGTTAAGTATAAGAACCAACTTACTTGGTTGTCTTAACCAACTAAGTTAGGCATGAGAACCAACTTACTTGGTTGTCTTAACCAAGTAAGTTGGTTGTAACAACCAAGTAAAGTAGATTTCTACCCGGATAGGAATAAAAAGGAAAGGTATTTGGGAAGTTGTATTAGAAAGTCAGCGCTATACTAAATCAAGAATTAGTCAGCGTGAATTATTTTCTTTAGGTTTTAGGGGGGGCTAAAATTGCTTTAGATATAAAAAGAATAAGATTCCAATTAAGATTAGGAACCTCGGTAATTATTGTTGTAATTCGACTTTAACGTTATACTGATTGACACTCAGAATATTCTCGATAGACCCAAAAGTGGCAATGCTTCTTTGGTATTCTTTTTCTTTTTTCATGGCAATTTGTTTTAATCCGTTTTGGAACCGACTAACTTCTTTTAGATTGGTCAGAATCAATCCGGGAACAGGGGAGTTTTTTCCTTCTTTATCTTTGGAAACCATAGTAAAATAAGACGAATTGCAATGTTTTATAGTTCCGGTCTGAATGTTTTCAGATTCTACACGAATGCCTACAATCATGGAGCTGGTTCCCGCATAATTGACGCTGGCTTTCATCGTAACCAATTCACCCACTTCAATAGGTTTTAAGAAATTTACCGTATCTACCGAAGCGGTTACGCAATAATTACCGGAAAATTTTGAGGCGCAGGCAAAAGCGATTTGATCGAGTAATGATAAGATATAACCGCCGTGTATTTTGCCACTGAAATTAGTGTGTGAAGGCAGCATTAACTCAGAAATAGTAACATAAGAGGAAGATACCGTTTTATAACCTGTATTCATATTGTAATTGTTTTGGTGCTAACAAGCGTTTTTTTTGAGTAGTTTTCGACAAGAATTACACTAATTATTAAAATAATTAGTGTAATTCGAGCATGGCTTTTGAAACGTTATAAAATATCTAATTTTTCGCCTGTTAATGCTATGAAATTAATTTTTGGAGATTCACATAGAGAACAACAATAATCTTCCGGTAAATCTTGGAACAAAACTCCTTTTTCAATTCCTTGTATGGCATCGCCGTAGGTTGGATTGTATATTGTGAGGCATTCAGGACATTGATGGACTTCTTCGATTGTTTTCTCTTTTTTGGTTGCAGAAGCACTTATTTCGGTAACAGCATTTCCTAGTTCTCCAAAATATTTTCGACTCAATTCAATCAGGATATTCGGGAGTTCCAGTTTGTCAACATCTTGGGTATGAACAATGTATTCTTTGGTATTGGGATCAAAATTTTTGGCATACAAAACATTATAAGTCGCCCTGATTTTGATGGATTCCAAATCTTTTGGAGTGTCATTTTTTTCAACCACAATCGAAGTGAAATAATGTCCTTCACGGTTGTATTCGGATAAACCAAAAGTGAGTCCGTAGGTGCTAATGTCAAATTGATCCAGCGTTCGAACCAGAAAAGTTTTGAGGTTCAAGGCCCATTCCATCGCAACCGGCAAATGCCAATTGAGTTCTAATAACGAGTGACGAACATTGATTCCTTTTTTGCCCAGGAATTTTTCCCAATCCAATTTTCGGTCTTTTGGGATTCCTTTTACGATGAAAGATTTCCAGGGTGTGATACAAATTTTACCAATTTTACAATCAAAACACAAGTCGCACATTTCTTTGAGAAACTCTAAATCGTATAAATTATTTCGCCAATACAATCCCAGCCAATATTGATCAATCCCCAATCGGTTCATGCCTTCGTAATACGGAAAAGGGTAAAAAGGAATGTTGAGTGGTTTGTCAATCGTGCGATTATTAGTGTCTATTGCATCGCTGACCAATTGAAAAATCATATCGGCAGAATCTGGTTCTTCGTCTACTATTTTCTCGATGGCATAATATACTTCGGCAATGTTCCAGCTGTAAATCAGGACAGGATACATCTCCATTTTGTCCCATTTTGGCAAACGGATGTACACAAACCAGTAATCTTCATGGTGCGAAGCTATAAAGTTGATATGGCCCGTAAATAAAGGAACTAACTGTTGATTTGGGTCGGTGATATTAACTTTTAGTTTTGGCTGTTCTTTAAATTGCTCTAAAATATACAGGAATTTATTTCCGGTAAGCCAAGGTGTATTTCTAAAAATATCGGTAGAAACATAAGATGAAACAATGTTATTTCCACTTTTTTCATTCGGATGAACGAAATGATTTTTTCCTATGTTTTGCTTGTCAACAGCGCTAAACCCTTTCGGGAAAATAATATCTTGTCTGGAACCAAAAGAGATGGTGTCTAATCCTTGTTCCAAAGCCATATTGGCAATTTCACGTAATTCTCCCGGTGAAATCACGCCTCCTTTTACTATTAATCGTGTTAATTCCATATGTATTTTAGTGTTCAGTATTCAGTAATTAGTGTTCAGTTACGAGCTGTAAACGGAACACTAATTACAGAACACTATTATTTAATTTTAGCTAAAATTTCTTTCACTTCGGTTTTACAACTTCCGCAACCTAATCCCGCGCCGGTTGTTTTGCATAGTTCGGTAAAATTGGTCACGCCGCCTTTTATGGCTTCTTCAATATTTCCGCTTCCTACTTGGCTGCAGGAGCAAACCAGTTTTCCTAAAACGGGTTTGGCATTCGAACTTCCTCTTAATAACGTATTTCGTTTGTCAGACAATTCGATTTTGCTTTCAATCATGGTTTTGAATTCGGCAAACTCATTTTTATCGCCCATCAAAATAGCGCCAACCAACAAATCGTTCTTGACAACACATTTTTTGTAATAGCGTTTTCCTAAATCTGAAAATACAATTTCTTCATACGAATCATCATTCTCCGGAATTTCAATTTCCCCAATACTGCACAAATTGATGTCTTCGAGTTTCAGGATATTCATTAAAACCGAACCTTTATAGAAACTGCTGATGTCGCCGGCCATAAAATTAGCCAAAACATCCGCTTGTTCCTCGGCTGCCGATGTGATTCCGAATAACTGATTGTTGAATTCGGCAATTTCACCAATAGCAAACACATTAGGAACTGAAGATTGTAAATATTGATTCACTTTTACGCCACGACCACAGGAAATTCCGGATTCTTTGGCTATTTCTATATTCGGAATGGTTCCAATGGTGTACACAATCGCATTGGCAGTGATAATTCGACCACTTTTCAGTGCAATTTCAATTTCGTTTGGATTGTCGGTTTCAAAAACCGTACTGACTTCATTATCAAAATAAATTTGAATGTCCCGAAGTTGTACTTCCTCAGCCAATAATTTACTCGAAATTCGGTCTAATTGACGTTCCATTAATCGGGAAGCCCTTTGAATAATGGTAATTTTTACTTTTTTATGTTTTAAGGCTGCAGCCAATTCTAATCCTAATAATCCACCGCCCACAATGACAACATGTTGCTCTTCGGGCGCTAAATTCGTATTGTCGAGATAGTTTTTCAATCGGTCTGCATCTTCTTTTTTTCTGATGGTGAAACGTCCCGGCAGATGCAGTTGTGCATTTTCGGGTACAAAAGGGCGACTTCCGGTTGCTAATATTAGCGAGTCGAAAGTGTGGAGCACTCCTTGACTATCCAGTATTGTATTTTCTTTTGTATTGACGTTATCAATAGAAACACCAGATTTCATGGTGATATTCAGCTTGCTCAAGGAATCTTCTTTTATTTTCAAAAGTTGTTCCCAAGAAAGTTCTGCCGTTACATATTCCGGTAATAAAACGCGGTTGTAAAATGGATTTTCTTCATTCGAAAAAACAATAATTTCATCCGAAGTATTGATTTCCCTGTAGTTTTGAATGAATCGGAAAGCGGCTGCACCAGCGCCCACAACGGCAATTTTCTCGAAAGGTTTTACGTATTTGGTTACCGCAACAGTCGTGTATTTAAAGTCCGGTTCTTTCGAAACGGGATCTACAATGGTGTTCGTTAAATTATTGGTTCGGTTCAAATCATTTTCCAGTTGTTTCCCCCAGTGCATCGGCAAGAAAACTACTCCTTCGCGAATGCTGTCTGAAACTTTTGCTTTTACCCGAACGGTTCCGTTTTTGCTGGTTACCACAACAATATCTCCGTTTTCGATACCTGATTTGTAGGCATCAATCGGATTGATTTCGAGCATCGGACTTGGGATATGTGTCATCAATCGGGATACTTTACCCGTTTTAGTCATTGTATGCCATTGATCTCGAATACGTCCTGTTGTCAGGATAAACGGGAACTGATCATTGGGTTGTTGCGACGTATTTTCAATAGCCGTCGGAATATTGAAAATCGCTTTTTGCGAAGGCGTGTAAAATTTTCGGTCTGTAAATAAACGAGGTGTTCCGGGATGTCCATAATCTGGAACAGGCCATTGAAACGTGCCTTCGTTCTTTAGACGATTATAATTTAAGAAAGAAATATCAATTTTTGTGCCTTTGGTCATCAGGCAATGCTCTTTGTAAATGTCTTCGGTGGTATTGAAATTGAAACCGCTGAAATTCATTTTTTTGGCAAAACGAGTTAAAATTTCTACATCCGAAAGCGCTTCTCCCGGTGCGTTGATGCCTTTCGGCAAATAGGAAATTCGTCTTTCGGAATTGGTCATGGTTCCTTCTTTTTCTAACCAACCTGCAGCCGGCAGTAATAAATCGGCAAATTTTGACGTATCGGCGTTATGGGAAATATCCTGAACCACAACAAATTTGGCATTGGCCAACGCTTTTTCAACTCTTCGGGAATCAGGTAAACTCACTAACGGATTGGTACAAATAACCCAAATCGCTTTCATTTTTCCGGATTCTAAAGCATCAAACATTTCGGTAGCCGTTAATCCCGGTTTTTCGGAAACGGCATCAACTCCCCAAAACTCTGCTACTTCTTTGCGGTGAACGGGATTATTTAATTCTTTATGAACAGCCAATAAATTTGCCATTCCACCCACTTCGCGTCCGCCCATAGCATTGGGTTGGCCTGTTAGAGAAAATGGGCCGGAGCCTGGTTTTCCCACGTGTCCCGTAAGTAACGAAAGGTTGAGTAAAGCTGTGTTTTTGTCTACACCAATCGCACTTTGGTTCAATCCCATAGCCCAAAGCGAAATAAATCCTTTGGCTTTCCCAATAATATCAGCGGCTAATTTGATGTCGTTTACAGAAATTCCGCAAAGTTTCGATGCTTTTTCTAAAGAACTTGACAGTACTAACGCTTTATAAGAATCAAAGTTTTCGGTGTGATTTTTAATAAAATCGGTATCGGCGTATCCTTTTTCGATAAGCCTTTTGGCCAAAGCATGATATAAAATAATGTCTGTACCCGGAATGATTTGTAAATGCAAATCGGCAGCTAGAGCCGAATCGGTTTTACGGGGATCAACAACGATGATTTTTACTTTTGGATTTTTCTCTTTGTGTTGTTCCAGTCTTCGGAAAAGAATAGGGTGACACCAAGCCGGATTGGCACCTGTTATCAAGAAAGTATCGGCGAGTTCGATGTCATCATAAGCAATTGGCACCGAGTCTTCCCCAAATGTTTTCTTGTAGCCCACCACTGCTGAGCTCATGCATAAGCGGGAGTTGGTGTCTATATTATTGGTTTTCAGAAACCCTTTTACGAGTTTGTTTACGAGGTAATATTCTTCGGTGAGGCATTGTCCTGAAATGTAAAACCCAACGCTGTCCGGACCGTGTTTTTTTATAATGGAAGAAAAAACGGCTGCAGCTCTGTCTAATGCGGTATCCCAACTTACGCGTTCCATAGGATGTGATTTGCTCCATCGCATTTCGGGATATAAGATTCTGTCAGAAGTATCATTGACTACATAATGAAGATTCATTCCTTTAGAACATAACATTCCTTTATTTACAGGATGGTTTTTGTCGCCGGTTACTGTAACTCCATTTTTAGCATCGTTGGTTACTATGATTCCGCATCCTACTCCACAATAGGAACACGTAGTTTTGATTTCTGAATTTTGCATTATTGAATTTCTTTATTAATAATGAAAGCTTAGTATAGGGATCTATTTCTATCTTACGAAAGTGTAAAAATAAGTATTTTTACGTATTAATACGTATAAAATCAATTTTATTTTCTATTTTTGGTAAAAATAAATTTAGGATACTAAATCACTTTGGGAACCATTATAAATTTGAGCCATGAAATCAGAATTAGCCACTTGTACCAGCTGTGTAAATGAAAATTGTTTCATTAAAAGACACATTCATTTAGAAAAAATGAAGTATTATATTGATAAAAAGCGCAGTTTTACCTGTAAAAAAGCGCAGCAATTTATCATTGAGGGTGCGCCAATTCAAGGGTTATACTTTATTTATAAAGGAAAAGTAAAAACGGTAAAAACGGGAATTCACGGAAGAGAACAAATTGTTCGGTTAACGAAAGAAGGTGATACGGTTGGTTTTAGAGGTTTTGGTACCAGTAAGCGCTACTTGATTGGCGCTTATGCTTTGGAAGACACCGTTTTATGTAATTTTAGTAATGAAGATATGCTGGAAATACTTCATGCTATTCCTGAATTTACTTTTGATTTAATGTTGTTTTATGCCGAAGAACTCAACAAAAGTGAAAATAATATCCGTAAGATTGCGCAAATGAATGTGCGAGAAAGAGTGATTGATACCTTATTATATATTCATAGAAAATTTGGGCAAACGAACGGCGTTATTGAGCTTGATTTGTCCAGAAAAGAAATTGCAGATTTCGCTGGAACCACTGATGAACAGGTAATACGGGTGATTTCCAGTTTGAAAAAAGAATCGCTGATTAAAACCGTTGGGAAGAAAATAGGAATACTAAATGCCGATAAATTAAAATCCGAAATCAAAGAACACAAGTAGTGATCTCTAAATTTTAACATCTCACTCTTCACTTTTCACCTTTCACTTTTCACCTTTCACATCTCACTTCTTTTATACGTACTTTTTACTACTTTTTAGAGGCTTCTAAAGCCTTGTTATAGTTGGGTTTATTTCAATTTTATGTCAAAAAGCAGAAATTAAACTATTTTATTCCCGTAATTTTTAGTGTTAAAAAGCTATTTCGGTCTGTTTTTTATATAGTAACTAAGTATTAGTACTTACGTAAATTTGCTGTATACTAATTAAAACAAATGATTATGCAAAAGTTTAAAACCACATTAGCAGGGATTCAAGGTTTAAAGAAAGGGAAAATTTCAAGAGTAAATCTTTCAAAATCAATTTTCTTGGGAATTGCCTTAACGGTATTAAGTCAAAACGAAGCAAAAGCACAATTAACCGCTACGGGACAAATAAGAGAAAGAACCGAACTAAGAGCAGGTCAAGGAACGTTACAAAAAGATGGAGATAAAGCCGGTTTGTTTACTTCACAAAGAGCGCGATTAAATATAGGATTTACAGGATATCGTTTTAAAATATATACTTCTTTACAGGATGTGCGTGTTTGGGGACAAGATGCTTCCTCTATCAATAGAACGACTACAGAAGCAAACAACGGAATTTTATTCCATGAAGCTTGGGGAGAGATTATGTTAGCCGATACTACAAGCACTATTCAAAATATATCCTTAAAAGTTGGTCGCCAAGAAATTTCTTATGATGACCAAAAAGTATTGGGTGGTTTAGACTGGTTGCAACAAGGAAGACGTCATGATGCGATTGTTTTCAAATTTGCTAATAAAGGCTGGATTGCCGATGTTGGAGCTGCATTCAATCAAAATAAAGAATTGAATACAGGAACTGTTTATAATGGTGTTCCAACGGCTTATGGTGCTGGTACGAACGGAATAGGAACAATGTACAAATCGTTTCAATATGCCTATTTAGGAAAGAAATTTTCTTTTGGTGATGTGTCATTTTTATTCTTCAAAGATGATTTCAATAAATATACTAGTGTAACTTCTGGAACTCCGGCTGTAACAACCAAAGTGTATGGAGAAGGCGTTTGGAGTCGCAATACAACCGGTTTTTACTTTAATACGAATCCAACCAGAAAAATTAATCTTACCGGAAGCGTGTACCATCAAGGCGGAAAAGACAAAGACGGACGTTCTATAAGTGCGAATCTGGCTTCTGTAACATCAACTTTGCAAGTAGGAAGAAAATTATTTGTTGGTCCTGGAATTGATTATTTATCAGGAACTGATGGAACAAAAGCGGTTACTGCCACTTCAGAAAGCAATCTTTTTGATCCATTGTACGGAACACCACATAAATTTTGGGGAAGTATGGATTATTTCTACGCTGCAAATGGTTTTGGAAAACAAGGATTACTCAACTATTTCTTTAAAGTGAAATACAATGCCAAAGATAACTTGACTTTCTTATTGGATGTTCATGCTTTTGAAGCGGCAAATACTTTGTCTAACGGTGCCGGTGGCAAATTAGATTCTTATTTAGGAACGGAATTAGACTTGTTAGTGAAATACAATTTAACCAAAATGATTAATATCGAAGCGGGTTATTCTATCATGAAAGCTACGAATTCAATGGCATCAGCAGCGGTTAAAAACATAACTACACCAGATTTAACACCACAATTTGCTTATGTGATGCTGAATATCAAACCTAACTTTTTAGCCAAAAAATAATTATCCTTACTTTTTAAATCCATTCAACATGAAAACGATAAAAAAACAAATAGCAAAGCGTTTAACGGCATCTATGATGATTTTGTTAACCGTATTAAGTACAGCTTTTACAACAGTAAACGCTCAAAATGATCCTGTTCGATTAGGATTTATTCCACTTACGGATTGTTCGCCAATAGTGATGGCAAAAGAATTAGGATTGTTCAAGAAATATGGTGTTGAGGTTGTTGTGACCAAAGAATCGTCTTGGGCAAATGTTCGTGATAAAATCTTAACAGGCGAATTAGACGGTGCCCATTGTTTGTATTCCATGCCTTTTTCAGTCTACACAGGAGTAGGAGGAAAAGCAGGTTCTGAAATGAAAATTGCGATGATGTTGAACGTAAACGGACAAGCAATTACACTTTCAAATGACTTTTGCGGGAAAGTAGGTTTCAAACAAATGAATAAAGTAACACCAGTCGTTGCCGCTAAATTGAAAGCCGAAAAAGAAGTGACTTTTGCGATGACTTTTCCTGGAGGAACACACGATTTATGGTTGCGTAACTGGATGTCAGTTGCTGGTTTGAACCAAAAAGCAGTAAAAATTATCACGATTCCACCTCCGCAAATGGTAGCCAATATGAAAGTGGGTAATATGGATGGCTATTGCGTAGGAGAGCCTTGGGGTGGTGTTGCTGTAAAGCAAGGCATCGGATTTACACAAGTCGCTTCACAAGATATTTGGAAAGATCATCCCGAAAAAGCATTGGTAGTAAACAAAGATTTTAGTGCCAAAAGAAAAGCCGATTTAGTAAAAGTAATGAAAGCCGTAATGGAAGCCTGCAAATGGTTAGATGTTCCTGCCAATCGTAAAAAAGCAGCAGCAATTATCGGTAAAGCACCGTATGTAAATGCTCCGGCTGATGTAATTGAAGCCAGATTAATGGGTGATTATAATTTGGGTTGTAACCAAGGAGTTGAAGTATATGATAACGATTACATGTTGTTTCACAAAGGCGGAATGGTCAACTTCCCTCGTAAATCACACGCAATATGGGCGATGGCACAGTTTGTACGTTTTGGATATTTGAAAGAAGCACCTAATTATGCTGCTATTGCCGATAAATTAATCTTAGATGATTTGTACAAAGAAGTGGCAGCCAGCATGAAGATAAAAGTACCGAATGACGATATGAAACCGTTTTCTCTAACAATGGATAAAACCGTTTTTGACCCTGCAAATCCTGCAGCTTATTTAAAAGTAGTTAAACGATAAATAAATAAAAACATAAAGCCACTATTCCCTCTCATTTGGAGAGGGTTTTAGAGAAACAACAACATTAATTAAAACTAAATTTCAATACCATGTCTGACAAAAACACACTAACAATCGATGCGCTAGAGCAAGAAATAAATGTTTCGACAGCGACAAGAAAAAGTTTTTTCGAAGAAAATAGTAAATACCTTTTGGTATTAAATACAATCCTTGCAAAATCAAAATCTGTTTTGTTTGCAGCTTTAGGATTGCTCCTTTTTGGCGGATTTTGGAGTCTGCTAAGCGCGTATACCCAAAATGCACTTCCAACTCCAACAGCCACTTTAACCGTTTTAAAAGAAATGTTAAGCGACCCATTTTATGATTACGGACCCAATGATAAAGGAATTGGATTGCAATTATTCAATTCTATAAAAACAGTATTGATAGGATTTTTATTGGGATCATTAATCGCTGTTCCAGTTGGAATTTTAATGGGAGCAAGCACCATTTGCAAACAAATTTTCTATCCAATCGTACAATTGCTAAAACCCGTTTCGCCCTTAGCTTGGTTCCCAATTGGCTTAGTGGTTTTCAAAGATACCGGTCTGGCAACGATATTTATTGTTTTCATCACTTCCTTGTGGTCCACGCTCATTAACACATCTTTTGGCGTAGCATCCATTCCGCAAGACCATAAAAACGTAGCCAAAGCATTTGGTTTTTCTAAAATGAGATACTTGACCAAAATCTTAATTCCGTACAGTTTGCCACACATTATCACAGGTTTACGATTGAGTATCAGTGTAGCTTGGTTGGTAATTGTTGCCGGCGAAATGCTTTCAGGAGGAGCAGGAATCGGGTTCTTCGTTTGGGACAGCTGGAACGCATTAAGCCTCGAAAAAGTAATTTCGGCCATTCTTATCATCGGAATTGTAGGATTGCTTTTCGACCGAATCTTCACTTTTATCGAAAATAAAGTCGCTTACAAAGCGTAGTTTTAAAAGCATTAAGTTTTTATTTTGGGCGTGACCCTCCGTAAAAACTTCGGGTCGTGCTGTCCGTTCCCGCTTTTTTTGAGCCGAAAAAAATCGGCTCAAAAAAGAGCTCCACTGCCATCACTCACGCAACCAAATACCAAAAACCTAACACCAAATACCCAGAACCCAACACCCAACACCCAATACCTAACACCTAATACCCAACACCCAGAACCCAACACCCAGAACCAAACACCCAGAACCAAACACCCAAAAGTCATGAGCTATTTAGAAATAAAAAATTTAGAAATATCATTTCCAACACCAAAAGGAAAATATACTGCAGTAAGAGATATTAATCTTTCTATCAAAAAAGGAGAAATCATTTCCATTATTGGTCACTCCGGTTGTGGAAAATCAACTATTATGAACGCTATTGCCGGAATGTTGACTCCAACAGGAGGAACAGTTGAACTAGGCGGAAAAACAATAAAAGGACCTGGGCCGGACCGAGGAATCGTTTTTCAAAACTACTCTCTTTTACCTTGGATGTCAGTTCATGAAAATATTTTTCAAGCCGTTGATTCGGTAATGGATTGTTCGAAAAAAGAAAAACACGAAATCGTGGATTACAATCTAAAAATGGTGAATTTACTTTCGCACCGAGATAAATTACCGGGCCAATTATCAGGTGGAATGAAACAAAGAGTGGCTATTGCCAGAGCTTTTGCCATCAATCCGGGAGTTTTATTGTTAGATGAGCCTTTTGGCGCTTTGGATGCTTTTACAAAAAGCTCCATGCAACTCGAAGTATTGAAATTATGGAATCTCAATAACCGAGATAAAACCATCATCATGATTACCCACGATATCGAAGAAGCCTTGTTTTTATCAGACAGAATTGTGGTTTTAAATGACGGTCCTGCTTCAACAATAAGAGAAATTGTAGAAGTGCATTTGCCAAGACCAAGAAACAAAATCGAAATTGTAAAAATGCCGGAATATATCGAACTACGTGATCGATTATTACACCTCTTAACCGATAAATTCTCTATCGAAGATATGGGAGTGGTGTATAAAAGTTAGTTTTATTTAATTTGTTTATGGTTAAATCCCCGTAATGATAGTCATTACGGGGATTTTGATTTTAATGATGCGTATAGCTAATCAAGAATTTATTTTGAGTTATAATCCTATTTTAATACCAATGATTTTTGGACAGATTGGGTTCTGCATACGTTATGATATTGTTTTCTTCCAGTTCTATCAGTTTCTCTCTAATTGGTGTATAATCTGCAGCAGCCGGTATTTCCATAACAAAGTAATCGTCGTTGAACTTTTCTGATTCGCAACCCAAACTAGTGAAAAATTCGCGTACATCATTTACAACAAAAGATTTATCGTTGAGAATAACTTGGATAGTTGAATTTCCGGAATGTATAATCGTTTCTCGATAAGTCAATTTGTTTTCGGTTTCGTCAAATTCAGCTAACACAATATCACCACAAGAAACGGAGGCATAAAAAGGAATATTATCCAGTTTGTACAATCCTTCTTCGGCGTTAATAGTGGTGGCCCATAAATTCTCAACGGTCCATTCATTTAAAATAGTGCTAAAAAATCTAAAAAGTATTTTTACACTAGTTTCTTGTTCTTTCATTATCTGTATTTTGAATGCCAAATTAAAGATTCGCTATTTTGGGAATCATCTGGTATTGATTTAAAAATCAAATATACGTCTAATTGAACGCAAAAAAAAGCCTTTGAACGCGTTCAAAGGCTTTCTCAATATGTCTTTTTTTTTATTTTCTGGAAGATTGTCTTTCCATCACTTTAGATAAATCAGGTTGCTTTTCGTTCATGATTTTTGTTACGGTAATGTGCATCCAAATCAAACAAATAGCAGAGAATAAAAGTATAAATATCCAAGAACTAGACCAGATTCCGGTTGAAGTCAGCAAATAACTAAATATAATTGGACCAAAGAAACCTCCTAATCCGCCAATCATTCCTACCATTCCGCCGACAACACCTACTTCGGTTGGGAAATATTCCGGTATGTGTTTGTAAACGGCCGCTTTCCCAATTCCCCATGAAATACCAATTAGAATTACCAAAACTAAGTACACCCACATATTCGCATCAAAGTTGATATGCGTAATTCCTTTGGCTAACAATTCTTTTTTCTTTACTTCCTGATTCTGACTGACCACAACTTGTTGCCATGAAGTTCGGGTTGGAAAAATGGAGTTTTCTTCTGGTTTTTCTATTTTTTGTACAATAGGAAATTCAGTATCGCCAATTGTTACTTTCGTATCAGAAACCATTGTAATTGTACCTTTTTTGGTTGCCAAAACACCTGGTCCGGTTGTGGTAATGTCCATTTTTGGAACCATCAACAATGCGCTCAAGATTACTGAAGATCCTAAAACCCAATACATCACTTTTCTCGCACCAAATTTATCAGATAAATACCCGCCAAAAGCACGGATAACACCCGAAGGTAAACTGAACATAGTAGCGAATAATCCGCCCATAACTAAGCTGGTTTGATACACATTCATGAAGTTAGGTAACAACCATTGTGAATAGGCTACGAAACATCCAAATACTAAGAAATAATAGGCTCCAAAGCGCCAAACGCGTACGCTTTTTAAGGATTGTAACATTTGAGAAACCGTTTTGGTGTGGTTTTCTATTTTTTTATTTTTGGCAAAAATCAAGAATAAAATTCCAATAATTACTAATGCAAAACCATATAGTATAGGTAATAATTTCCAACCATTTTGTGGGTCATCTATTGAAAAATGATTCAATAATGATGGTGCCAAAAAAGTGGTAATGGCTGCGCCCGCATTTCCCATTCCGAAAATTCCCAAAGCTCTTCCTTGCCATTCTTTTGGATACCAAATCGAAGTATAGCCAATACCAACAGCAAAGCTGGTTCCTACCATTCCGAACAAAAAGCTTAAAAGGGCAAACATAAAAAAACTGTTTGCTAAAGGCAGCAAAAATAAAGGAATAGAGCAGAGGAGGAGTAATAAAGAAAATACGTATTTACCACCAAATTTATCAGTAAGAATACCTATTGGTAAACGCATAATAGAACCTGTTAAAATAGGAATTCCTAAGAGCCATCCTACTTGAACCACACTCCAATGAAAAATGCCGTTATCTACTAAGTAGGTTACTAAAACTCCGTTTAAGGTCCAACAAGCGAAACATACCGTAAAGGCCAGAGTGTTCAGAAATAATATTCTGTGGGATTGTGATAAGGAATTTGTTGCTGTCATAATACTTATATTTTTTAACAAAAATAAGTACTATAACTTAGTTAAAACCTGCGTTTTCGCAGTTTTGCAAAAATAATTAAGTATTTATACGTAATTTTATAATTTTACGTAGTTTTTGAATGATTGAAACAGAAATACGGAGCAAAAAATATTACAACAAAGCAAATTCATTCGCTTTATTAGAAAGTTCCATCAGATTTTTGACTTTTAATTTTTTCATCAAATTGAAACGGTGTACTTCGGCGGTTCGTTTGCTGATGTCTAAAGCTTCAGCAATCTCTTTGTTTCCTTTTCCCGATAAAAGAAGCTTTAGAATTTCTTTTTCTCGTTTGGTAATCATCAATTCGTCTTCCTGTGCTGGTTTTGTTTCCTGAACTGCAGTAGGATGTGTAAGTTGTCCTATTAATATAGAGGAAATGTCACCACTAAAATATTTTCCTCCATTTGAGACAGTATGTAAAGCTTTAAGGAATTCTTCTTTGCTGGATCCTTTCAATAAATAACCATCTGCTCCGGCTTTGATTGATTTTAATACGTATTCTTCGGATTCATGCATGGAAAGCATTACGATTTTAACCAAATTGTTTTGGCTTCTTAATTTTTCTACGACTTCAATTCCGGTTAGATTAGGCATACGAATGTCTAAAATAAGTAAATCAGGATGAGTTGTTTCTACCATTTTTAGCGCTTCTAAGCCATCTGTGGCTTCGCCAACCACTTCAATATTGGCTTCGTTTTCTAATAATGATTTGATTCCGTCTCTAACAAATACGTGATCATCTGCCAAAACAACTCGAATAGTATTATTCATAACTTACTTAATTTTAAAATCGGTTTATTACGTATATTCATCTAAATGAAGGGCTAATATACGTATTTTTTGAATAAATAAAAAAGATAGATTTCAGATTTCATATTCAGATTGTAAACTGAAATCTGTTAAATGGGAATGTTAAACGTGATTCGCGTTCCTTCTCCTGGAATAGAGTTAATAAAAACACGCCCGTTGATGTATTGAATCCGCTCTTTCATGAACAATAATCCCATTCCGGATTCGCTGTTTCTCTTTTTTTCTGCGGCAACAACATCAAACCCTTTTCCGTTATCGTCAATAGTAATACTCAAAATATTATTACTGTGCGAAAGTTGCACAATAATATGAGTAGAATCCGCATATTTTATGGCGTTGTTTATGGCTTCTTGCGTCAATCGATAAATATTGATTTCAATCAAGGAATCGAGTCGTTTGTCAAAATTGGTTTTGTTGTAAAACAGAATGTTTTTTCCGGTCAATTTTGATAATTCCTGCGTCAATTTTGCCAAAGAAGAAACAATGCCATGATCGCTCAATTCTGGCGGCATCAAGTTGAAAGTAGCGGTTCGCACTCCTTTTATAATGTCTAAAGAGAGTTTTTTCAAATACTCAATTTTCTGTGCTGATTTTTCTTTATCGTCTAAATTAATGCTTTCGAGACTGAATTTTAATCCGGTTAGCATTTGGCCAATTCCATCATGGATTTCTCGGGCTATACGATTTTGTTCGTTTTCCTGATTTTCGACAATCTTGCTCGAAATTACTTTTTGCTGATTGATTTTATCCGTAACATTTTCGATGTTCAATCGATCGACTTCGCGTTCCGCCTTTTTACGTTCGGTGATGTCAAAACAAATAATCAACAACTCGGATTCTTCTTTTTTGATGGTCACGGGAACCATCGATAAATCAAGCCAAATCGATTCTCCGTTTCTATTGGTGATATTAAGTTCGCCTTGCCAGCCGCTTCTTTGTCTTTCGGAAATAATTCGGTCAATTGTAAGCTGTTCTTTTTCTATTGGAGTCAGCACTTGTGAAAAAGTTTTGTCCGAAAGAAATGGATTGTATTGCAGCAATTTCGAGAATTTTTCGCCAATATGTATCAAAGAACCGTCCGGAGCAACGCGGCAATACAACAACGTGTTTTCCATAGCGTAATTGAGTGATTTCAATTCTTTGACGGAGTTTTCCTTTATTTCACTGATGATTTCGGTATCATGTGCCAGTTTCAGTGCTTTTTTCTCGGAGAATAAAAGTTTCGAAATGAGTTTTTCAACCTTTTTGTTCGTTGGTTTGAAAATGAAAATGAATTCTAACAGTAAAACTAAAATGGTGAATAGCAGAATTGCATATTCAGTTTTGCTTTGTAAGGTTACTTTTTTGAGTGCTTCTTTATCATATTCGCCAACAATTTGGTTCATTTTCGAAAGAAAAACAGCTTCGTTTTTAAGGATTATTTGCACTAATTTTTGATTTTCGGCAGACTCTTTTTTTGTTTTTTTATTTTCTAAAAAAAGGGCCGAAGCATCAATAATAGCTTTAAAATTTGGTCTGATTCCTTTAAATAATGCAGCAAGTGCTTTGCTTTTTTCTTTTGGAAAACCCAGACTGTCATTTCCGTTTTCCAATGCATTTTGGTTAAATTTCCAAAGTGAAATGGTCTTATTGATTTGGATAATTTCCTCTTTGCTTTTGGTCGTATCGGTTACGAAATTGAGAATTAAAATCTCCTTTGTCAATTTCTGACTCAGCATTCTTTGTTTTCCCGAAATATTAATAATTCGGGAATCACTCAACTGACTGTTGAGGTTGTATTGTATCAAAAGCTGGCTCAAAAGTACCGTTACAGCAATAGTCAACAAGGCAAAAAGATACAATCGCCTTAGATTTTTGAAAGAAATATCGACAGATGCTGCGGCGCTGTTTCTCATAACCAAGTTGAATTACAATCCAAGAGCGTCTTTTATCAATTGAAAGTTTGTAGCGCTGAAGTTTATTTTTAAAGCTTCCTGATGCCCTTTTTCAGACATTTTATTCCATGTTTTCAAAATGATATTTTTGAGTTTTTCGGCATCATGTTTTTGTACAAAAGGCTCTAAATAATACTCCAGAAATACCAAACAGATTACGTCTTCCAAAAGTTGGGTTTCGGTATCTTTTTTAAGCAATTTTTTTTCGATAAGAAAAGAAACTCTTGCAATAAATTCTTCCGAATATCCTACTTTTTCTAAAATTTCACCCGTTGTTTTAGCATGAAATTTTTTCAAATCTTCTCTCCATTTTAAATAACCCACACGATCCATAGGATACGATTCTCGCGTTATTTTCCATCGACAAATGTGTTGCGCTTTTGAAGCAATTTGAACTGCTTCGGAAGCATTTGGCTCAAAATCCATCAGCTTTTCATACATTCGATTTGAATATAATAATTCTTTTGGATAGGTTTTAGATTGGTATATTTCGCTGTTTGGATCTTGTGCATTTTCGGCATCTATCCATGCGCTAGCGTTCTGAAATGGTGTCATTGTCATTTGAAAAGTTTAAATTCAAAGATACATAATTATTCCAAAAAGCCAACGAATACTTCGTCTTCCACAATTTTTACGGGATAAGTGGCAATGGAGTAGTCTTCACCATTTAAATTCGAACCGTCTACCAGAGAAAATGTTTTTTTGTGCATCGGGCAGGCGATTTTTGGAATATCATCTGCTGAACCTAGCATTCCTCTTGATAACACCATTTCCATTTTATGCGGACAAGCATTTTGGCAGGCAAACCATTGGTTGCGACGACTGAAATTAAATACGGCAATTTGTTTGTTTTTGTATTTGATACAACCGCCTCTGTTTGTCGAAAAATCACTTATTTTTCCAGCTTTGAACCATATTTTTACATCGTTTGGATGTACTGTTCCGTATTGACTTAAGATATCTTCCATGTTCGTCTTTTTGTGTTTCCTACTCTAAACTCTTTCCTGTTTTATGCGAAGGAATTGCGGAAAAAGCCAGAGTTGATGGAAACGTTTTAGAATACTTTTTTATTGATTTTATTGGGGTTTACCAAGGTTTTGGCATTTTTTGATCTCTTAAAGAAACGAATTCAATAGTGTCATCTTTTTCATCTGAATTGACAAAGTGACGGAAGCGATCCATTAATCGTGGTTTTTCTATCACTTGTTTCCATTCGCATTCGAAAGTATCGACTAAACCTTGCATTTCAGTTTCTAATGTGTCAACAATTCCTAAACGGTCTTCGATTACAACTTCTTTCAAATAGTCTAATCCACCATCCAGTTTTTCTAACCAGGTTGAAGTTCGTACCAAAGGACCGGCCGTACGGATGTAAAACATCAAGAAGCGATCTAAGTATTTAATACAAGTGGCTTTGTCGATTTTTTCGGCTAATAAAACGGCATGTTTTGGATTTGCACCACCATTTCCGCAGATGTATAAGTTCCAGCCGCCTTCTACAGCGATTAATCCAAAATCCTTTCCTCTGGCTTCGGCACATTCGCGAATACAAGCAGAAACGCCTCCTTTTAGTTTGTGCGGAGAACGAATTCCTTTGTATCGGTTTTCAATTTCAATGGCAAAACCGGCGCTGTCATCCATTCCGTAACGACACCAAGCATTTCCTACGCAACTCTTTACGGCACGAAGTGATTTTCCGTACGCATGTCCACTTTCGAAACCATTATCGATTAATATTTTCCAAATTTTTGGTAAATCATCTAAATGAGCACCAAATAAATCGACACGTTGTGCTCCTGTAATTTTCGTGTATAAATTAAATTGCTTGGCTACTTCGCCAATGGCAATTAGTTTTTCGGCAGTAATTTCTCCACCGGCAATTCTTGGCACTACAGAGTAGGTTCCGTTTCTTTGAATGTTGGCCAAAAATCGATCATTAGTATCTTGTGTCGTCAGGTGTTTATTAGCAGTATCATTGTAAATACTTGAGAAAATGGAAGCGATAACGGGTTTACAAACTTCGCAGCCATCACCTGAACCGTGCTGGTCTAATACATCAAAATAATTGTTGTATTTATTGATTTTTACAAGGTCAAATAACTCTTGACGATTGTATTTAAAATGCTCACAAATCACATCTTTGACTTCTTTTCCAATTGATTTTTGAGTGGCTTTTACCAAATCAACAACCATAGGTTTACAACCTCCGCAACCTGTAGTGGCTTTAGTAAGTTTGACTACATCGGATAAGCTGGAGCAGGTTTCATCTGTAATAGAACAACAAATAGCGCCTTTTGTAACATTTTCGCAAGAGCAAATAATCGCAGTATCGGGCAAATCCATTGCACTTCCCAAGGTAGAAGCTTCTCCGCCTCGTGAACCCAGAATCAAGTCTTCCGGATTTTTGGGCAACGCCATAGCATTGCTGTAAATTTGGAACAACGCATTATAATCGCTCGAATCACCCACTAATATTCCGCCTAAAAGGGTTTTTCCGTCTTTGGTAACATTAATTCTTTTATAAATTCCGTTGAATTTATTTTCATAAACAATGGCTGTTACGGTTTCGTTTTCAATGAAAGGATCTCCAAAACTCGCTACTTCAACACCAATTAATTTTAATTGTGTAGACATATCGATGGTTTCTCTCATCGTTTTTGTGCCTTGTAAAATTTGTTCTGCAGCAACATCGGCCATTTCGTAACCCGGTGCTACTAAACCATAGATCATTCCCGTATAAAGTGCGACTTCACCAATGGCATAAATAGAAGAATCTGATGTTTGCATTTGATTGTTTACCACAACACCGCCGCGTTCTCCAACCTCCAGTCCGGAAACTCTGGCCAGTTCGTCACGGGGTTTTATACCGGCAGAAATAACCAACATATCTACTTTTAACAATTCATCATTTGCAAACATCATCCCTTTTATGCAGTCTTCACCATCAATATATTGTGTGGCTTTGTTGAGATGAATGCCAATATTGAGTTCTTCAATTTTTGCTTGAAGCATATCGCTGGCTCCTTTGTCTAATTGTCTTGGCATCAATCGCGGAGCAAATTCAACTACGTGTGGATTTAATCCTAAGTCATATACTGCTTTTGCAGCTTCCAGTCCTAATAATCCACCACCAAGAACAGCGGCTTCGGTAGCGCCATTTTGTTTTATCTTTTTGGCGTAAGCCATAATTGCATCCAAATCTTCGATGGTTCGGTATACAAAAACACCTTCTTTTTCGACTCCTTTAATAGGAGGAACGAATGCAGAGGAACCTGTTGCTAAAACTAAGTAGTCGTACGCATACTCTTGATGGAGATGTGTACTTATGGTTTTGTTTTCTTTGTCAATTTTTAAAACTAATTCCGAAGTATTTAAGGTAATGTTATTTTCTTCATACCAAGCAGCTGTTGATAATGATAGATCATCAGCGCTTTTTCCACCAAAGTATTCGCTTAAGTGAACACGATCATAAGCGCGTCTTGGTTCTTCTCCAAATACGGTTATTTGATACTCTTCCTGTCCTTTTTTTGTGATGAATTTTTCACAAAACTTGTACCCCACCATGCCGTTTCCGACTACTATTACTTTAATCATAACTCATTAATTAAGTATTATTGAGCAAATATAAGTATTAATACTTAATTTAAATACTTATTTTTTTATTTTTTTAGATTTTTATTTTAATAAAATAAGTATTTTGGACTAGATAAGGAATTGTGATTTGATATTTCTAAGTATAGTGTAGGTTTTTTTTAGATGGATTAATAACGGTTAGACAAAAAAATCCCAATTAGCACTGCTAATTGGGATTCTAATTTAAGGATGTAGATTTGTTGTAAAAACGAATTAGTAGTCAGAATAATCAGTTGGATACAAAAACGTAATGTCGATATGGGAAATATTGTTTTTGTATTTTTCCATAGCAATTAGTCCTTTCCATTCTGGCGAATCTACAAAAGATTTCCAATGCGCATCCCGACTTTCTTGATTTTCGAAAGTAGTCATATACATAAGGTTAGGCATTTTGGCTCCTGAAAGAACTTCTCCATAAAAAACAGCATTAAAGGTAAGGCGATCAAAAAGTGTAATTTCTCCACCGGCATTAAACATGTCTACTTTGTTTTTGTAAATGGCTTCGGTTGCGGATTCGTAGCTTCTTAATTCGTACACTCGATTAGCTCTTGGACCTGCTAGTTTTGGAGTGGTTAAAAACGGATGATCTGAAAAGGCACTTAATAAAACAGATTCTATTCGGATATAAGGCGCTTGTTTGTATGATGCTTTTAAATAGTCTGCTCCGGCGGCTAAATACGTATTGTCTTTTGCCAGTTTTTCGTCAATACTTAAAAACTGTTTCATGGAGGTAAACGGAATTACAACGATGATTTTTTTAATAGAATCGGTAGCATTAGATTTTGCTTTGAAAACGCCTATGTTTTGAATTCCTATTCTTTTTAGTCCCGGTATATAGGCTTCTTTCAGGTATTTGTCAATAGTTTGTTCTTGTTGCTCTGAATGCAGAAGATAGGTTTTGAGTTGGTAGAATTCTCTTGACGAACGTATTGATTTGGTCTCTGTTTTAATTTCAGTCTCTTTTTTTATAAAGCTGCTCATAGAAAAGACAATAATAAGGAGAAAGAATAATTTGGTTGTTTTCATATTTAAATGGTTTTGGTGGTTAAAAGGTTTCATTTTAGAGGACTTTGCTTTCGGATAAACAGGGTCAATTAAAATAAAAGTGGAGGTAAATATATTTAGATTCTTTGGTAAATAAACATTTTGTGCCTAAAATAGTTAGTTAGCTGTTTTGAGAGGTTATTATTTGAATTTAGAAAAAAGATTTAATTCTCATTTTTAGGGTTTGGAATAACTTTACACCATCAAATTAATATTGCTAACTTTGCAGCTCGGCAACTAAGAACCTTAGAATCTAAAAAATGCGCATAGATATTATTACTGTCCTTCCGGAATTATTGCGAAGTCCGTTTGAGGCTTCAATCATGAAACGTGCAATCGACAAAGGAATTGTAGAAGTTCATATTCATAATTTACGGGATTATACCACCAATAAACAGAAAAGTGTAGACGATTATCCGTTTGGCGGAGGCGCTGGAATGGTGATGACGGTTCAGCCTATAGATGCGTGTATCACCCATTTGAAAAGCGAAAGAACCTACGATGAAATCATTTATATGTCACCGGACGGGGAAACCTTGAATCAGAAAATGGCCAATACGATGTCGATGTATGAAAATATTATCATTTTGTGTGGACATTATAAAGGAGTAGATCAAAGAGTTCGGGATCATTTTATCACTAAAGAAATCTCAATTGGTGATTATGTGTTGAGTGGAGGGGAATTAGGAGCCTTAGTGTTGTCAGATGCCTTGATTCGATTGATACCCGGAGTTTTGAGTGACGAAACATCGGCATTGACAGATAGTTTTCAAGACGGATTGTTGTCAGGACCTATATATACGCGCCCGGCAGACTATAAAGGATGGAAAGTCCCGGACGTATTGATGAGTGGTCATTTTGCCAAAATTGACAAATGGCGAGAAGATATGGCGTATGAACATACCAAAAATAGACGTCCCGATTTGCTCGATGAAAATAATTTATAATTCATAATCTATAATTCATAATTATTTTTTACTTTTGCGCCCACATTAGACCAACCTCTGGCGAGATCCGTGAATGTTGCTTTAATACAAAACCATAATTAAAAAATTATCATGGCAGATTTAATGAAATTCGTTCAAGACGAATTCGTAACAAGAAAAGATTTCCCAGATTTCGGAGC
>ERZ1034365.123-NODE-123-length-41068-cov-6.100559_pt1 | contig 41068 bp, 25 predicted proteins | sample MGYA00520615_ERZ1034365 | MGnify/ENA primary metagenome ERZ1034365 (study PRJEB33736, sample SAMEA104284505) | Azolla filiculoides | biome: Urban; feature: Water surface; material: Ditch water | place: Netherlands | collected 2015-10-28 | depth 0-0.1 m ...
ATCGTTATCCCCATCGGTATCTCCAGTTAATGGTGTCAAGACTACCGGAATGTCTTCGGCGACTGTATAAGTGTCGTTAACAGCTATTGGAGGACAGTTTGGTTTTACATTGAGTGCCGTAGCCGTTGCTGCAGAACTACATCCGCCAAGACTTTTGATTATCACATTATAACTTATTCCTGCTGCTAATCCTGATTTAACATTGCTCGCTTGAAAAGTTGCTCCGTTGTCAAAACTATAAGTATCTGTTGCATTTTGTACCGTTACAGTGATTGTGCCAGTAGCTATGGCACAAGTTGGTTGTGTTACAGTCGTTACAGGTATTGATGGACAAGCCACAGGAACCGGCGTATTTGTACTAGAATTATTTCCAGGCGTTAAATCTGTTTCATTTGCAGTTATAGTTGCTGTGTTAGCATATGACCCTGATACATTTACTTTTGCAGTAATAGTCATAGAAGCACTGGCGGAATTTGATAAACTGCCTATCGTCCAGTTTGGTGCTGTCCAAGTACCTATTGTTGGTACTGTTGCGCTTACAAAAGTGTAACCTGTCGGCAAAACATCGTTGACGCTAACTCCCGTAGCATTATATGGCCCTGAATTGCTTGCTGTTAATGTAAAAGTTACATTATCTCCCACGTTTGGAGTGGAGTTGTCAACCGTTTTTACAATGCCTAAATTAGCACTACAATCTTCTGACTGAAGGGTAGCTTGTGTTGTATTTGGTACACCGCAATCTGGATCTGTTACAGTATATCCAACTTTTATAGTTCCTATACCGCTAAAAGTCAAAACATTTCCAACTAATGTTCCTGGTCCTGAAATTAATGAATAAGTACCTCCTGATGGGATTCCTTGTAAAGTTGTTGAAGTCCCTTTACAATACAATCCATTTGTACTTAAAGATGGCGTACCTGTTATTTGAAGATCTATTGATGATGCACCACATATATATACTATTGCTGTACTATAAGTAAATGTTGATTCAAAAGCTTCAGCTGAAGAACCATTAGCCATACTTCCTCCTATTCTATGCCCAACATAACCAAAATAGTCTGTACATTTTTTGGAAACCATAGTTGTATGACCTCCTGTTTCAACAGCTAAAATTTTATCGCCAACATTTATGCCTTGAGGGATTCCTGGGTCAAAAGTTCCCGTACCACCTCTTCCTAACATTTCACCTTGGGCACTTCCCCAATTGTATAGCATAGAAGCTGAAGTTAGAACATTGATATTTCCATAATTTCCATCGTGCTCTTCTGGTGACATCCAATGAATATCGCTCATAACAGGGCCGGAAGTAGAAGTGTATTTTGGTTGTACCCAACTACGTCTTTCTGTAGTTGTCCAATCTCCTAGTTGTTTTGATGCATTATCTCCTAAAGTATATAAATTCCCATTAGCATTTAAAACATAATAACTTGAGACACCTGCATTGCTTGTAACTCCTATCATTTTTATAGGATTTACACTTGGCAATGTCATTGAGGTCGCACGATTTCTAGAGCCTTGAGCGGTATTAGTTGCCAGATAAGTTTCTGTACCCCAAGTCCACAATGTTCCGTCTGATTTTAAGGCAAAAAGGGAGTTTGGAGCTCCTCTTACCGCTATTACGTTAGTTAAAGGATTGGTTGATGTATCTGTAACTCTATACCATTTAACAGCATTAGCAGCGGATAGCGTTCCGGTTAAACCTGTTCCAGTATTTTCTCCCTGTAGGGATGTTATTACCCAAACATCACCACCGCAAGTTACCATAGCAACTGTTGTTGAAGTTACAAACATCATTTTTACATCAGTTGGAGTTACACCAAGAGGCAAACCATTTGCTTGACCGCTAATAGTAAGTTTTTGAAAAGTTGCAGAGCTGGTTACATTGGCATGCAAAACAGTTCCCTCTGTTCCCCATGCAAACAAACCGGTTGTAGATAAAAGTATTCCTTGCACAGATCCTCTATCTGACCCAAGTCCTACTTTTAAAACAGTACCAGTCAAAGCCGGAAAACTTGTGTTATCAATAATTGTTGGAGACAGCAAATCTGAGACACCATCATTTGCAATCTCTTGCCCCCAAACTTTATAAACTCCGGTAGAAGTTCTTACAGCAGTAGCATGAAATGAGCTAGTGAAGTTATCATACTCTAATGTTGTAGCATTAGAAGTTGAACCCATTCCAAAATTCAAATAGTCAGTATTAGGACAGGTGTCTAAAAATCCACATTGAGCATAACTTGATGTAAAAGCAGAAAACAATAGGTATAACAAAAAAAACGTATTAACTATTTTGTTTGTTTTAACAATTGAAGTAAAATTCATTCTCATAATTTTATAATTTATTAGGGTAGTAATAAGATTGAGCTTGGCCATTTATATCAAAAAAGTCAAACATAATATAGGTTTCTCTAGATGCTGTTCCATTTAGCTGATACACTATTTTCTGTCTCCCTGATGTTAACGTGATTGTATCATTTGGTGAACTTCCAATAATAGTAGCCCCTACACCAGCCACAGAAACTCTTGCTTTTGAAAATACAGGACTTTCGTTTTTGTTTTTATAGGATTTAAAATCTACTTCTACGGAAACTTCGGCATTTTGAAGTTCTTTTCCACCAACAATACTTTCAGAAAATTTAATTGTCGAAAAATCAAATGTCATTTTAAGAGCATTAACTTTAATAATCATTTTTTCCTGAAACGGAGGATGATTACATTTTCCTTTACTATGTTCTACATTTTCGAAAAAACTAATTTCATAAATTCCCGGTTTTTCAAAAATGTAATCATTGATTTGACTTCCGCTTAAACTAACCGCAATATTTTCTTTATTATTAGCAATGGTCCACCTTGCTGAATTTTCAATCATACCAAAATCAATTTTTTCTCCAAAAGAAATTACTTTGTAAACCTGATTATTACTAGAATTTAAAACTATATTACTTTTAGAAAAATTAGTTTGAGCTATTCCTTCAAAACTTACCATAATTAAAATAAAAAATGAAAAATGTCTAATTGACTTTCCCCATTTTCTATTATTATTTTGAAACTTCATATTATGATGAATTTGTTAATTACTGTTGTAATTATTATTTGTCTCACTAGATTAATACCGTTGTAGTAAAATTTGACATAAACAAACATCTTCTTTCTGTAAAAACATTTCAGAAAAAAAACGAAAAATTACGAATATAACTTTTTGATATTGTGATAAGTAAAGATTTTTAATGTGTTTATATTTAGTAATTTGGAGCACAAAAAACTATTTTAGAGGGAGTAAAATTATTCTATTGATTTCATTTTTATGAATAAAATATTTATAAACTAAAATATTATACTCATAAACTAAAATTAATTTTTTTGATTAAATGCTAACTATTAAAGAACTCATCAATATCTAATTAAAGAGTCTAAATTTCAAGATAAGTACTGAGTGAAAAGAGAAATAAATTAATATCCTAGTCAGAGAATAGCATTAGGCAAAATGATACAATTTTATCATTAAAAACCTCTAATTATTTATTAGAATCATGAAAAATCAACTACAGAGAAAATTATTTCAAATAATCAATATTTCGATTCAAACCTTCAAACTTGGTTCTTTTGATCGGAGAATTTTTAAAAACCAAATTAAAAGTTTCGTCGGTCAGTTCTATCCAATCTTTTTTGGACATCGAAAGCATCTCTCTATTGGCAGTAAAAAGCGGTTCGCTATGCGGTTTCGAAAATCGATTCCAAGGACAAACATCTTGGCAAACATCACAACCAAAAGCCCAGTCATCAAACTTACCTTTCATTTCTTGTGGAATGTTTTCTTTGAGTTCGATGGTAAAATAGGAAATACATTTGCTACCATCAACAACATAAGGGGAAACAATAGCATCGGTAGGACAGGCATCGATACAGGCGGTGCAAGAACCACAATGATCAGTGGTGGCGTGGTCGTATTCCAAATCCAAGTCGATAATGAGTTCGGCAATGAAATAAAACGAACCTAGTTTTTGGGTTAATAAATTGCTGTTTTTACCAATCCAACCCAAACCACTTTTGGCTGCCCAAGCTTTATCCAAAACAGGAGCAGAATCTACAAAAGCACGCCCCGAAACTTCACCTATATTGGATTGAATCGAAAACAACAATTCTTTCAATTTGTCTTTAATGACAAAATGGTAATCTTGACCGTAGGCATATTTTGAAATTTTATAGCTTTCTTCATTCTGAAATTCGGAAGGATAATAATTCAACAAAAGCGAAACCACACTTTTGGCATCATCTACTAATAAAGTTGGGTTCAAACGCTTGTCAAAATTATTTTCCATATAGGACATTTGACCGTTCATTTGCTTATTCAACCATTTTTCCAATCGTGGTGCTTCTTCTTCGAGAAACCCCGCCTTGGATATACCACAAGACAAAAACCCGAGGCGTTTAGCCTCGGATTTGATGAATTGGGTATGTTTTTCTTTATTGTAAAACAATTATTTGAAAATTAAAACCTAAAAAAGCCCTCCTTGAATATTGGCTCTTACTTTCCCCAAATGTCTATAAGCTTTCTCTGTGACTTCACGACCTCTTGGTGTTCGCATAATAAAACCTTCTTGAATTAAAAAAGGTTCATACACTTCTTCGATAGTTTCACTACTTTCAGATACGGCTGTTGCCAAAGTGGATAATCCTACAGGCCCTCCTTTGAATTTATCGATAATGGTGTTTAGGATTTTATTATCCATTTCGTCCAAACCGTGAGCGTCAACATTTAAGGCTTTTAAAGCATATCTAGCAATTTCAATGTCGATGGTTCCATTTCCTTTGATTTGAGCAAAATCACGAACTCTTCGCAATAAGGCATTGGCTATACGAGGTGTTCCTCTACTTCGACCTGCAATTTCGATGGCTGCTTCCATAGAAATGGGCATTTTTAGAATAGATGCACTTCTTTCGACTATTGTTGTTAAAAGTTCGGTGGTGTAATACTGTAGTCGCGATGAAATCCCAAAACGAGCTCGCATTGGAGCGGTCAACAATCCAGAACGAGTTGTAGCACCAATTAATGTAAACGGATTCAAATTGATTTGAACCGTTCTAGCATTTGGCCCTGATTCAATCATAATATCAATCTTGAAATCTTCCATAGCCGAATATAAATATTCTTCGACAATGGGACTCAAACGGTGAATTTCATCAATAAACAAAACATCTCTTTCTTCGAGATTGGTCAATAAACCTGCCAAATCACCTGGTTTATCTAAAACAGGTCCAGAAGTAATTTTGATTCCAACTTGCAATTCATTGGCGAGAATATTAGCCAAAGTAGTTTTTCCTAATCCTGGAGGGCCGTGAAATAGCGCATGATCAAGGGCTTCATTTCGTTGATTGGCCGCTTGAACAAAAACCTTCAAGTTTTCGAGTATTTGATCCTGACCTGCAAAATCATCAAAAGACAAGGGTCTTAATCTTTTTTCAAGATCAAGTTCCTCTGAGTTAAAGCCTTTGTTTGTTGGGTCTAAATTTTCATTCATTCTACAAATATAACAAAGTTATGAGCAAATAAAAATGCCTTTCAAAACGAAAGGCATTTTAATATAATATTTTTAAATTTTAATGATGAAGAACTACTTCTCCTTCTTTCATTGGAACTGTTTGCGGTACAAAATCCTCATCGTGAGCAGGATTACTGTAATCATATGGCCAACGGTGTACTTCTGGAATTTCACCTGGCCAGTTTCCGTGAATGTGCTCTACAGGAGTTGTCCATTCTAAAGTATTTGATCTCCAAGGGTTTTGAACTGCTTTCTTACCATAGAAAATACTAGAGAAGAAATTATATAAGAACACCAATTGAAATGCCCCACCTATCAAAGCAAATGTAGTAATAAGAACGTTAACATTTTGCAAATCGTCAAATAATGGAAAGTTTGTATTTGTATAGTAACGTCTTGGCAAACCAGCTAATCCGATGAAGTGCATTGGAAAGAAAACACCATAAGCACAAACAGCAGTTACCCAAAAGTGAACATACCCTAAGTTTTTGTTCAACATTCTACCAAACATTTTTGGAAACCAGTGGTAAATTCCAGCAAACATTCCGTAAAGAGCAGAAATACCCATTACCAAGTGGAAGTGAGCCACAACAAAATAAGTATCGTGAACATTAATATCTAAAGTACTGTCTCCAAGAATAATTCCTGTCAAACCACCTGTGATAAATGTAGATACTAAACCTATTGAGAACAACATCGCAGGATTTAATTGCAAGTTCCCTTTCCAAAGTGTTGTAATGTAATTAAAAGCTTTTACAGCCGAAGGAATTGCAATCAATAAAGTAGTAAATGTAAATACAGATCCTAAAAATGGATTCATCCCTGACACAAACATATGGTGACCCCAAACGATTGTCGATAAAAATGCGATTGCCAATATAGACATAATCATCGCTCTATAACCAAAAATTGGTTTACGAGAATTTGTTGCAATAATTTCAGAAGTAATACCCAATGCAGGCAAAATAATGATATAAACCTCAGGGTGACCTAAGAACCAAAATAAATGCTCAAACAAAACTGGTGAACCACCTTGATAATGCAAAACTTCTCCAGCAATATAAATATCAGACAAGAAGAAAGAAGTCCCAAAACTTCTGTCAAAAATCAACAATAAAGCCGCTGACAATAAAACTGGAAAGGAAATAACTCCGATAATTGCCGTTACAAAGAAAGCCCAAATAGTAAGTGGCAATCTTGTCATAGACATTCCTTTTGTTCTAAGATTGATTACAGTAACGATATAATTTAAAGAGCCCATCAAGGAAGCCGCAATAAACAATGCCATTGAAACCAACCAAAGTGTCATACCTGCTCCAGAACCCGAAATAGCTTGTGGCAAAGCACTCAAAGGAGGATAAATAGTCCAACCAGCGTTAGCAGGTCCAGATTCAACAAATAAAGAACTTACCATTATAACACTAGATAAGAAAAATAACCAATAGGAAATCATATTCAAAAAACCAGAGGCCATATCTCTTGCTCCAATTTGTAATGGAATCAATAAATTACTAAAAGTTCCACTTAAACCTGCGGTCAACACAAAGAAAACCATTATAGTTCCGTGTATCGTTACCAAGGCTAAATAAATATCATTGGCCATAACTCCATTTGGAGCCCATTTATCACCCAACAAAACATTGAAAATTTTGAAAGATTCTTCTGGCCAAGCTAATTGCATTCTAAAAAGCATTGACATCACCACACCAATAACACCCATAATAATACCTGTAATCAAGTATTGTTTGGCAATCATTTTGTGATCTATACTAAAAATATATTTAGTAATAAAAGTGTCTTTATGGTGGTGTTCGTGTTCGTGTGAATGTTCGTGATCGTGACCTTCTGCTGACATATCTGTTTTACTTTAAATTTTTCTTTATTATTATTTCATTGCAATTTTAGCAATAACGGCAGTATCATTTGTTTTTGTTGAATCCGCACCTATTGCACCTTCTACAGGTTTTGGTGCATTAGCAGCCTTAACTTCTTGAACCAAAGTTGGCTTATCACTTAACCAAGTTTTAAAATCTTCTGGTGTATCAACAACAACTTTCATTTGCATATTGTAATGAGAAGCACCACATATTTTATTACAAAGCAAAAGGTAATCAAAAGTATAAGGATCAAGAGCTGGCAAACCATTTGCTACAAGCTCTTTACTTTTAGCTTGACGCAAATCATTAATTTTTTTCACTTTCTCAACCATAAAAGGCATAGCTCTATATTCATCTGAAGTATAAACTGGTTCGAAAGCGAATTCTGTTACCATTCCCGGAACACAATTCATCTGAGCTCTAAAATGTGGAAAATAAGCCGAGTGCAATACATCCTGCGATCTAATCTTAAAATGAACTTTTTTACCTTTAGGAATATGTAATTCTGAAACAACAATATCATCTTGTGCATTAGGATCAGACAAATCTACACCTAGAGTATTTACACCTTCAATTAATCTAACGTTGGCTTTACCAAGAACATTATCAGTTCCTGAATATCTTGCAGTCCATTTAAATTGTTGAGCGTATAATTCGATTTCAATTGTATCTTCATCTTTGTCCACAAACATAATATCAGTCCAAGCATAAAGACCATAAAGGATTAACCCTGTCAAGACAATTGCTGGAATACCACTCCAAATAACCTCTAATTTGTTATTGTCAGCAAGATACAAAGCCTTATTGTCTTTATTTCCTCTGTATTTGAATGAGAAGTAATGAACTAATGCCTGAGTAATAGCCTGAACTATAAAAATAAGAACCCAAGTAATATCCATCAAACTATCCACCATACTACCATGCTTTGATGCTGGAGTATGAAGTACTAATGGACCCCATTTTATCAATCCATAGATTGTAAAAATATAAATGAATGCCAAGAAACCAAACATCAAATAACCTTGAACATTATTATCACCATCATTAGCGACTTGTGAATCATCTTTAATGCTTCCTACCTGTGTCAAATCGAAAATTTTAGTCAACTGCCATAAAGCAATAGATAATAAAACTAAAACTATAATTACCAACAAACTTGTCATCTATTTTTTTTTAAATATTAATAATGAAAATGTTTACTTTCTTCAATAAACGGATTTCTTTTTGGCAACAGAGGTGCTTTAGTCAATGCTGTAAATACTACATAAAGGAAAAGACCTAGGAAGAAAAACACAGAAGATATTTCTGGAATTCCAATAAACCATTGATCACCTACTGTACCTGGCATAATCATATTGAAAAAATCAACATAGTGACCTAATAATATTACTGTACCAGCCATTACAAGTACCCAAGATATTCTTTTGAAATCGGTATTGATTAGTATCAACAATGGGAAAACAAAATTCATAACTACAGCTCCAAAGAATGGAAGATTATAAAGTTGAATTCTTGTTACGAAATAAGTAATTTCTTCAGGAATATCGGCATACCAAATCAACATAAATTGAGAGAACCATAAATAAGTCCAAAACACACTAAAACCAAACATAAATTTTGCTAAATCATGAATGTGACTTGTATTTACATATTCTAAATATCCTTTTGATTTCAAATACAAAGTAGTTAAGCAAATAACTGTTACACCACTAACTAAGAAACTAGCAAAAACATACCATCCAAATAATGTACTAAACCAATGTGGATCTATTGACATAATCCAGTCCCAAGACATAATAGATTCAGAAACAATAAAGAATACTAGAAAACCTGCAGACAATTTAAAATTCTTTTTATAGAAATTATCATCATTAGCTTCGTCTTGAGCCAAACAATTTTTTCTTGAATAAAATCTGTAAAGATTCCAACCAGCTAAAAATATTGCCGCTCTAACGATCCAAAAAGGGAAATTCAAATAACCCGATTTAGCTTGAATCAATTCATCATGAGCAACAACTTCAGGATCCAACCAAACAAATAAATGATTAGAATCGAAAATGTGCAATCCACAAAGAAGTAATATCACAAAAAAGATAACAGATCCTACTGGAAGATAAGCCGTAATTCCTTGCATTACTCTAAACAAAACTGGAGACCAACCCGATTGAGCCACTTGTTGAATAGCATAAAAAGCTAATACACCAAGAGATACTAACATAAAGAAAATACAAGCAACATATAATGCAGACCAAGGTTTGTTTTGCAATTGATGTAAAACGTGGTTTAAATGTTCTTCGTGTTCAGCTGCTTCGTTTACCTCGTTTTTAACTGGCTCAGCTTTATGAGATGCTACAGCTTGTACTGCTTCAGTTGCAATTTTTGCTTCAGTAGAATCAGCAACTTCAGTAACCGAATCAGTTACTGCTTTTTCAGCATTCGGCTCAACGGCAATATGCTCTACTTCTGTTGTAGCGTGTTCTTCAGTAGCAACAGCGTGTTCATTTGCAGAGGCATGTGTTGCTTCTTGATGACCACCATGTTCTTGTTTAGCTAGAATTTTTTCTACGTCTTGAATATTTTTGGGTGCAGATAAAAAACCATATCCTATTCCTAAAAAGCCTACAACCATTAAGACTAGAGAAAATGTTTTTAATTTACTTGAAAATGTATACATATCTAATACAATGAGTTTGTTCTACAATTATAATTTACTTTTTAGATCCATCACATAAGACGCAACCATCCAACGCTCTTTTTTACTCAATTGATTGGCATGTGAACCCATATTATTAAGACCATAAGTTTCAACATGAAAAATACTTCCTTCGTTGATTTCTCTATCTTTATAATTAGGAACACCCAAAAACTTACCTTGCTTAACAAGATTCCCTTGTCCATCACCTGCATTTCCGTGACAAATAGCGCAATAAATTTCAAAAAGACCTTTAGCCTTTTCTATATCTTTTTCAGACAAAACACCAAGAGGCGATTTCAAGTTTGCTGCTTTAACAGCAATCAAAGCCTCAGGAGTATTTGGATATTCATAAACTTCGAATCCTCTATTTATGGTGCCCTCTACAGGAAGTTGTCCTTCTTTACCACCTTTAAAAACGTCAGCTTGGGAGTAAGTACCATAACTTACTGGCTCATACATATTAGGCATGTATTGGTAATTTGGTTTTGAATCATTTTTACAAGATGAAACCAAAATAGTAATACCTACTAAAAGTGTTATTTTATATATGCTTTTCATATCCACAATTAATGCTTATCAATTACTTTAACTTCTACTGCTCCTGTGTTTTCGAAGAAAGAAATTAATTCTTTTTCGTTATTATTTACTGCAACTTCCATCAAGAAATGGTCATCAGTAGTACGAACATCAGGATTTTCAGCTTCTTTAAATGGCCACAATCTACTTCTCATATAAAAAGTGATTACCATTAAGTGTGCTGCAAAAAATACCGTTTCTTCAAACATAATTGGTACAAATGCTGGCATATTTTCGATATAACTAAAACTTGGTTTACCACCAATATCCTGTGGCCAATCTTGAATCATAATAAAATTCATCATCCAAGTTCCAAATGATATTCCAACACAACCATAAATAAAAGCACAAATGGCTAATCTGGTTGGTGCTAGACCCATTGCTTTATCCAACCCGTGAACTGGGAATGGAGTAAAAACTTCTTCTATATGATGATGAGCTGCACGTGTTTTCTTTACGGCATCCATCAATATATCATCGTCATTATAAATGGCGTGTATTACTTTATTACTCATGGTGTGAATCTTTATTTGCTGCTCTCGCTTTTATAAAATTATCTCCAGTTCCTTTCAAAATTGTTTTTACCTCTGCTTGTGCAATCACTGGGAATGTTCTAGCATACAATAAAAATAATACAAAGAAGAAACCAATTGTTCCGATGAAAATTCCAATATCAACGAATGTTGGTGAAAACATTGTCCAAGATGAAGGAAGGTAATCTCTGTGTAATGAAGTTACAATAATTACAAACCTTTCGAACCACATTCCAATGTTTACTACAATCGAGATAATGAAAGAAAACATAATACTTGTTCTTAACTTTTTGAACCACATAAATTGTGGTGAAAATACATTACAAGTCATCATTGACCAATAAGCCCACCAGTAAGGTCCAGTAGCTCTATTCAAGAAAGCATATTGTTCGTATTCAACTCCTGAATACCAAGCAACAAACAATTCAGTGATATAAGCAACACCTACGATAGAACCCGTAATCATAATGATGATATTCATCAACTCGATATGTTGAATAGTGATATAAGCTTCAAGATTAGAAACTTTTCTCATAATAATAAGCAAGGTATTTACCATTGCAAATCCAGAGAAAACCGCTCCAGCCACAAAGTATGGAGGGAAAATTGTAGTATGCCATCCTGGAATTACCGAAGTAGCAAAGTCCATAGATACAATAGTGTGTACCGAAAGTACAAGTGGTGTTGCCAAACCTGCAAGAACTAAGGAAACTTCCTCAAAACGTTGCCAGTCTTTTGCTCTACCGCTCCAGCCGAAACTCAAAATTGAATACACTCTTTTGTTGAAAGGAGTAACAGCTCTGTCTCTTAGCATTGCGAAATCAGGTAATAAACCAGTCCACCAGAAAACTAATGAAACCGAAAGATAAGTTGAAATTGCAAATACATCCCAAAGTAATGGTGAATTGAAGTTTACCCAAAGTGAACCAAATTGATTCGGAATTGGAACAACCCAATAAGCCATCCAAGGACGCCCCATGTGGATAATTGGAAATAAACCCGCTTGAATTACAGAGAAAATCGTCATTGCTTCTGCAGAACGGTTAATGGCCATTCTCCAACGTTGACGGAATAATAAAAGTACTGCTGAAATTAAGGTTCCTGCGTGACCAATACCAACCCACCAAACGAAGTTAGTAATATCCCAAGCCCAACCTACTGTTTTGTTTAATCCCCAAGTTCCAATACCAGTAGAAATGGTGTAAATAATACAGCCCATTCCCCAAAGGAAAGCTGTAAGTGCGATTGAAAATACAATCCACCATTGTTTGTTGGCTTTTCCTTCAACAGGAGCAGCAACATCTACTGTTACATCGTGATAAGTTTTATCACCTATGATTAAAGGTTTTCTAATGGGCGCGTCGTATATATGAGACATAATCCTTTAAATTGATTTTTAAAATTATCTTAAGTATTTCTAACTTTAACGTGATAGAAAACGTTTGGTTTTGTACCTACATGCTCTAACAAATGATACATTCTTTCGTCTTCAGCTAATTTGGCAACTTTACTTTCTGTATCGTTAACATCTCCAAAAACCATTGCACCAGTAGTACAAGCACTTGAACATGCTGTTTGGAATTCTCCGTCAACAATAACTCTTCCTTCGTTTTTGGCTGCCAAAATAGTAGCTTGTGTTTTTTGAATACACATAGAACATTTTTCCATAACCCCACGAGAACGCACACTCACATCTGGATTCAATACCATACGACCTAAATCATCATTCATGTGGAAATCAAATTCACTGTTTTTATTGTATAAGAACCAGTTGAAACGACGTACTTTATAAGGACAGTTGTTAGCACAGTAACGAGTACCAACACATCTGTTATACGCCATATGGTTTTGACCTTGACGGCTATGAGAGGTTGCCGCAACAGGACAAACAGTTTCACAAGGTGCGTGATTACAGTGCTGACACATTACTGGTTGGAAAGCAACTTGTGGATTATCAGAAGCTTTTTCCATTTCATTAAATGTAGAAAGTGAACTTGATAAACCAGCAATATTTTCTTTTCTTTCATTATCTCCTGCGAAAGTTTCTTCGGATGAATAATATCTATCGATACGCAACCAGTGCATATCACGACTTCTTCTTACCTCAGATTTTCCAACTACAGGAACGTTATTTTCTGCGTGACAAGCAATAACACAAGATCCACAACCTGTACAAGCATTTAAATCTATCGAAAGATTAAAATGATGTCCAACAGAGCGATCAAATGAATCCCATAAATCTACAGTTGTTGATTTAACTTCTTTGTGATCCAATGAAACCATTGGTTGCGGATTCCATATTTCAGGATTCTTAGCGGTATTAAATATTTCTAAAGTTGTTTCTTTAATAATATCTCCTCTACCCATCAAGGTTTTTTGTCCTTGAACACAAGCAAATTCGTGTTCTCCTGCTCCTTTTGTCAAAGTAACAGATTGTACATTATTAAAGTCTTTATATAAAGAGTAAGCATTTACACCTACTTGCATTTCTTCTTTTAATGCTGCTTTTTTACCATAACCAAAAGCCAAACCTACAGTACCAACTGCTTGTCCTGGCTGAACGATAACAGGAACATTTTCTAATGTTACTCCATCTGCCGTTTTGATAGTAGCATAACTTCCGTTCAAACCTCCGTTAGCAACAATTTCGTTTGATAATTCCAAAATTTTAGCGTCAGCATTCGAAACCGTAACATAGTTATCCCAAGAAACTCTTGTAATTGGATCTGGAAATTCTTGCAACCAAGGATTGTTTGCTTGTTGACCATCCCCTAAACCTGTTTTAGTATATAAAACCAACTCTAAGTTTGAAGATGCTTTTGCACGAGACAAAGCACTTGCAGCAGCTGTATAATCAGCAGAACCGGTGCTTGCAGAAGAAATTGCTCCTACATAGAATCCATCGTGCAATACTTGATTCCAAGAAGAACCAGCGATTACAGAAGAAGCTACTGATTTTAAATAATTATAATACGTTCCAGGAATACCATTCAATGACAATAAAACATCTTGAAATTGTTTAGTATCAAATAAAGGACGAATCGTTGGTTGAGTCAAACTATAAGTTCCTTTTGTAATAACTACATCTCCCCAAGATTCTAAATAATGAGGTGCAGCAGCAGCAATTGTAGAAACGGCAGCAGTCTCATCCTCTTTCATAGAGAAGCAAACAGAAAGATTAACTTTTTTCAATCCTTCAACAAAATCTTTTGAATTTGATAAAGAATAAACTGGATTCACTCCACTCATTATCAAAGTATGAACGCCTCCTGCTTTCATAGAAGCAACCAACTGAGATACTGATAAATTAGATCCTTTTCTAATTTGTCTTGTTCCAACAGTTGAAAAAGATTCGCTTGCTAATTTTTGATTAATAGCTAAAACTAACAATTGTGCGTTTTTATCTTGAATACCAGAAACTAAAACACCTTTACTTCCTGCTTTTGCAAGTTCTTGAGCAATTTTAGTAACTTCAGCTTTTAATTTTGCATCCAATGATACTGGAACCGCAGCTCCAACAATTGTATTATATATAAGTACTAATGCTTGTTTTTGATTAGCGGTTGAAATTGCAACACGTTTATCAGCAGCAGCACCAGACAAAGTCATATTAGCTTCTAACTGGAAATGACGAGATATTTTTTGATTTCCTTTTGGTCCTTGTGGAATTCTTCCTTTGGCATAGCCTGAATCATAATTTCCACCCTGCCAATCTCCTAAGAAATCTGCACCAACTGAAACAATAACCGAAGCTTTTGAAAAGTCATAATCAACCAAAGCTCTTTCTCCATAAACTGCTTCGAACGCATCTAATGTTTCTGATTCAGAAACAGCATCGTAAACAACGTGTTTTGCGTTTGGATTTTTACTAAGAAATTCAGCAATCAACTTTTCGGTTGAAGGACTTGCTAAAGTACTAGTCAAAAGAGCAACAGTGCCTCCTTTAGCTTTAGCATCAGCCAAACTTGATTTTAATTTTGAATCAACTTCAACCCAAGTAGCATTTTTACCTGCAATTTTTGGTTGTTTCAAACGCATACTATCATATAATGACAATACTGACGCATGGATTCTAGCATTGGCAGCAAATTTTGCACCAGGCATTGTATTATTATCAATTTTGATAGGACGCCCTTCACGAGTTTTTACTAACAGATTAGCAAAATCGTAACCATCAAAAACTGTAGTTGCATAATAATCTGCAATTCCAGGAATAATTTGTTCTGGTTGAACCACGTAAGGTATTGACATATGTACAGGACCTTCGCAAGCTGCAAGTGTGGCTGCCGCTGTGGTAAACCCAACGTACTTTAAAAAGTCACGACGTGTTGTAGCAGAAGATGACAAACTATCGCCATTTCCTAAAAATTCATCAGTAGGAATTTCTTCAACAAATTCGTTATTTCTAAGCGCCTCAACAATAGAGCTGTTTCCGTCTAGCTCTTCAACACTTTTCCAGTATTTTTTGTTTGATGACATATTCTATAAATATTGTTTATTGTTTTTGGTTTTTGGTTTTTGGTTTGAAACTACAAACTACAAACCAAAGACTTTCTTTTTAGCTTTTTTTAATAATGACATTTACCACATTCCAAACCTCCCATTTGCGCTGCAGTCAATTTATCTACACCGTATTTTTTAGAAAGTTGTTCGTGAATTTTGGTATAATACTCATTCCCTTCCATTTTTACTTCAGTTTTTCTATGACAATCTACACACCATTTCATCGTTAGTGGAGCAAATTGTTTTTGAACTTCATAAGTTTGAACTGGACCGTGACACGTTTGACATTCAACTCCAGCAACATTAACGTGTTGTGAGTGATTGAAGTAAACAAAACTTTGCAAGTTATGAATACGAACCCACTTTACAGGTTCTGTTTTTCCGGTATATTTTTGATTGTCTTTATCCCAACCTACCGCTTTGTATAGTTTTGCAATCTCTTTGTCGTAAAAATCTTTAGAATACTCAGCAGTTGCAGTAGTGTCAGAAACTTCAGAAATGTTCTTGTGACAGTTCATACACACATTCAAAGATGGAATTCCAGCAGATTTTCCAACCCTTGCAGCCGAGTGGCAGTAATTACAATTGATTCCGTTACTTCCTGCGTGAATTCTGTGAGAATAATGTATAGGTTGAATTGGAGCGTAATCTTGATCGACTCCTACTTGCATAAAGTAACCATAAACAAAGTAAGCACCTGACAACATTAAGAATATTACAGAAACCAAAACTAAAAATTGATTTTTAACAAATGCTTTCCAAATGGATATTTTAGGCTCTTTTGAAACCACATCAATTCCATTTGCAGAAGCCACTTTTCTTAAAACATTGTTTACCAAAACTAGCATTACAATAAGTATTGCCATTACTAAACACAAAGCACCAAGAATTACATTGTTTGAAATTCCACCAGTATTTGCATCAGTTCCCGGAACTTTCTCTCCACCAACCGGAGCAGCAGGAGCAGCAGCTTTTTCTTCCATTGTGTAAGCGATGATATTATCAATATCAGCTTCCGACAATTGAGGAAAAGCAGTCATTGGAATTTTGTTATTAGCTTCAAAAACTTTTACTGCCTGAGCATCACCTGATTTAATTAAATCAGAACTGTTATGAACCCATTTGTAAATCCAAGCTTTTTCATACTTTGCACCAACACCTCTAAGAGCTGGACCAGTTGCTTTGGCATCAAGTTTGTGACATGCAGCACAATTTGTATTGAAAATTTCTTTTCCTTTTACTGCATCTCCACCAGAACTAGCTGCAGGAGCTGCAGGAGCATCTGCCGGAGTTGCTGTTGCAGCTGGAGCCGCATCTTGCGCATAAGAACTTAACGATAAACTTAGCATTAAAGCTAAACTTAAATATAATTTTCTTGTAATCGAATTATGGTAACCCACCTTTTTCATATAGTTTAGTGATTATCTACAATATTGAATATGACTTTTTGTAAACATAAAATATGACAAAAATCATTTTTCTTAAAATATTCGACAAAAATACACTTTATGTGTTATTCTCAAAACCTTAAAATAGTCTTAAATATAATTTATACCAATTCTAAATAAGCACCTTTCGTTTGAATTATTTATTAAACACTATTTTTGCATAAAAACACTATCACTATGAGAAATATAACCCCTATCAAAGCCATACTAACCTTCTTATTCCTTGGCTTTTATTCGCATTATGCCATAGCTCAAGACCAAAATAACACAGTAAATCAAGACCCCAAATTTGAACAATTACTGAATGAAAAAAGAAAAATAAATGCTTCGCTTACCGTAAATGACTCCTATAAAATTCAAATTTATACAGGCAGTAGCGAAATTGCTAAAAAAACTTTGACCGAATTCAGGCAGGAATTTAAAGATATTGATGCTACAATTATCTTTAATACGCCAAATTATAAAGTTTGGGTTGGCAATTACAAAACCAGAATCGAAGCTGAAAAAACTTTGGCAGACATTAAAGACAGATACAAAAATGTACTTTTGATAAAGCCGAGTAGATAGTTTTTTTTCTACATTTTTACAAAAAAAGCAACTCAAATTGGGTTGCTTTTTTTGTTTGTGTTTCATGCTACAGAATGCAATTTTAAGCTAATGTTTACGAGATATTTTCGTTATACCTAAAATAGTTTGATTTCCTATTTTGGACTTTCAATTACAACAACTTTGTGAGTTGCACGAAGTACGTTTTCAATGTATCTAACTTTATCAGTAGGTTTTGGTTTAGTTAATGTATCAATAGTTATATGATCATTTATTATTCCATCAATATAATTGACTCCCAACTCAGTAAATTTTAAATCATAAAAGGGTATTGTTCTATTATCAATCGCTCCAAAAGTATCAAGTTTAATCTTATATAATTGTTTCATTTCATAATCTATGTTTTTGGTTTTAGTCATATAAAACGAGATGTATCTACTTTTTATTTTTTCATCAAAGCTAGTTGTTATAGTATCTAAAACTCCTTTATATTCTATTTTACCATTATATAATTCATTTACATATACAGTGTCAGGAAAAACAAACTTTACAAAAGCTGTAGTTTCAGTTAAGTTTTTAGTTCTTCTTTTTTCTATAAGCTTATCCCTCTTACAGGAAAACACAAGCGATAAAATACTAATTAAGAATATTAATATTATCTTGTTTTGATTTTTATTAGGTTCCAACATTTTCAACTTAATTTTACACAAATAGTGCAGAATTACTTTCTGTGCTATTTCTAATTGAATCTAAACAAATCTACTAAAAATTCCTGTTATTTGAGAAAAACAATAACTGCCATTTAAAACAAAAAAAAATCCCGATTGCTCGGGATTTCTTATGAATATATCGAAATTTTATTTCAATTTCTTTTTGATCGCTACTTCGTGGAACGCTTCGATAACGTCTCTTTCCTCGATGTCGTTGAATCCTTTTATTTGAATACCACAATCATATCCTTTAGACACTTCTTTCACATCGTCTTTGAAACGTTTCAAGGCTATTAATTCACCTTCATGAACTACTACTCCATCACGAATAATTCTGATTTTGGCATTTCTAAGAATTTTTCCATCCACAACCATACATCCTGCAATGGTTCCCACTTTAGAGATTTTAAACAATTCTCTAATTTCGGCTGTTCCAAGAATTTCTTCTTTCATTTCTGGTGCCAACATTCCTTCCATCGCATCTTTCAAGTCGTCGATAGCGGCATAAATGATAGAATAGTAACGGATATCGATTTCTTCTTTGTCGGCCAATTGTCTTGCATTTCCAGCAGGACGAACATTAAATCCGATAATAATCGCATCTGAAGCAGAAGCCAACATTACATCTGTTTCTGTGATAGCTCCAACACCTTTATGAATAATATTGATTTGGATTTCTGGGGTAGATAATTTCGAGAACGAATCGGACAAAGCTTCAACCGAACCGTCCACATCACCTTTAAGAATGATGTTCAATTCTTTAAATTGACCTAATGCGATTCGACGTCCAATTTCATCCAATGTAATGTGACGTTGTGTACGAACGGATTGTTCACGCATCAATTGCGAACGTTTAGCAGCAATTTGTTTGGCTTCTTTTTCGTCTTCAAAAACATTGAACTTGTCACCAGCAGTAGCAGCTCCATCCAAACCTAATACAGATACAGGTGTAGAAGGTCCAGCTTCTTTAACAATATTTCCACGTTCATCATGCATCGCTTTAATCTTACCATGATGTTTTCCTGCCAACATGTAATCTCCAACTCTTAGAGTTCCATGTTGTACTAATATGGTAGAAACATATCCTTTTCCTTTATCTAAATAAGCTTCAACAACAGTTCCTTGTGCCGCTTTATTAGGATTCGATTTTAAATCTAGGAGTTCGGCTTCTAATAAAACTTTTTCTAATAATTCTTTAACACCCATCCCAAATTTAGCTGAAATATCGTGCGATTGAATTTTTCCTCCCCAATCTTCAACCAATAAATTCATTCCTGCTAATTTCTCTTTGATTTTCTCAACATTGGCATTTGGTTTATCAATTTTGTTGATAGCAAAAATGATGGGAACTCCAGCTGCTTGAGCGTGAGAAATTGCCTCTTTGGTTTGTGGCATAATATCATCGTCAGCAGCTACTACAATAATAGCGATATCGGTAACTTGAGCTCCACGAGCACGCATTGCCGTAAAGGCTTCGTGTCCTGGTGTATCAAGGAAAGCGATTTTTTGACCGTCTTCCAATGTCACTCCATAAGCACCAATGTGCTGTGTAATTCCTCCTGACTCACCTGCGATAACATTTTCCTTACGAATATAATCCAATAAAGATGTTTTACCGTGATCTACGTGACCCATAACTGTAACAATAGGCGCTCTGAAAACTAAATCTTCTTCTTTATCTTCGACAACCTGAATGGCTTCTTCAATATCTACTGTAATAAATTCTACATCATATCCAAATTCATCCGCAACAATGGTTAGCGTTTCTGCATCAAGACGCTGATTCATGGTAACCATAATTCCAAGTGACATACAAGTTCCAATCACTTTAGTAATTGGAACATCCATCATAATAGCAATTTCACCAACAGTTACAAACTCTGTAACTTTAATGGTTTTGCTACCTTCGTCTAATGCTCTTTGTTCATCATCGGACTTTTGACGGTGCGTATCTCTTTTATCTCTTCTATATTTTGCTGCTTTCGATTTACCACCTTTTCCTTGTAGTTTCTCTAAAGTCTCTCTAATTTGATTTTTAACTTCTTCTTCGGTAGGCTCAACTTTAGCAACAATAGCAGGTCTCGCTCCCTTTACGAAGCCAGGTCTTGCACCTCTATTAGCATTAAAACCTCCGCCACCTCCAGTATTTGGAGTGATTTTATTTGGATTTGGTGCTCCGGGAACTCCAGGCGTTGCTGGTGGTCTTGGTGCACCTGGTTTTGGAGCAATCCTTTTTCTTTTATTTTTGTTAGCATTATTTGTTGCACTTCCAGGAGCCCCAGGAGTTCCCGGTTTGTTTGGCGTAATTTTAGGCTCTTCTTTTTTCTTTTTAGGCTTATTAAATTGAGATAAATCAATAGTTTGACCTGTTAAAGTAGCACCAGATAACTTTTGGTATTTTGTTGTGATTGTTTCTTCAACTGGAGCCTCATTTACTTGATGAGTTGCTGCTTTAGGAGCTACAGCTTCCGTTTTAATCTCTTTAGTTTCAGCAACAGGCTTATTCACTATTGCTTCAGAAATCACTTTTTCTTGAACTGGTTCTTTTGGAAGAGACTCTTTTTGAATTGGTTCGCTTAGGATAGGTTTTGCTTGAGGAATTTCGGCTACAGGAACTGGTTGTTGATTTTTTTCAACAACTGGTTCAGGTGTTGGAGTTGGAATTACTTTTTTTGGATTAAGATCAATTTTTCCAACATGAACTGGCCCAGAGATAGTACCCTTAGCTCTGATGACTTCTTGACTTTTTTGACGCTCTTCATCCTGTTTGCGTTTGTCTTCAACTTCTTTTTCTCGTTCAATACGCAATGCTTCTTTCTCTTTCCTTTTCTCTTCCCCTACTTCTTTGGAAGCCTCTTTATTCCCCTTGTCGCCAGCAAATTGATTTTGCAGGATATTGAATTCTGCTTCAGAAATTTTTGTGTTAGGATTTGATTCAACAGAAACTCCCTTGTCTTTAAGACATTCCACAGCTCTTTCTAAAGAAATATTTAATTCCCTCAAAACTTTGTTTATTCTAATAACTTTCTCTTCAGACATAAAACCTTTTTAATATTACCTTCTTTATTGTTCCTCAAACTAACTCTCTGCTAGAGAAGAAAATAAGGTTTGAAATTTATTTTTTTTAAAGAATTGACTAGCTGTCAAATTCTTCTTTTAGTATTTTCATTACATCTAGAATTGTTTCCTCTTCTAGGTCAGTTCTTCTAACCAAATCATCTACATCTTGTTTCAAGATACTTTTTGCTGTATCTAAACCAATTTTTGCAAATTCTTCGATAACCCATTCTTCAATTTCATCTGAAAACTCAGTTAATTCAACATCGTCTTCATCTGCAACCGTACCCGCAACATCACCTTCACGAATTACGTCAAGCTCATAACCTGTTAATTGACCTGCCAATTTAATATTATGACCTCCTCTACCAATTGCTTTAGAAACTTCTTCTAATTTCAAAAACACTTCAGCTCTTTTTGTGTCTTCATTTATTTTGATAGAAGAAACTTTTGCAGGACTCAATGCTCTAGTAATATACAATTGAATATTGCTTGTATAGTTGATAACATCAATGTTTTCGTTTCCTAATTCACGAACAATTCCGTGAATACGGGATCCTTTCATACCCACACAAGCACCAACTGGATCTATTCTATCGTCATACGAATCTACAGCTACTTTTGCTTTTTCGCCTGGAATTCTCACTACATTTTTTACAATAATCAATCCATCAAAAACTTCTGGAATTTCTTGTTCAAATAATTTTTCTAAAAACTTTTCTGAAGTTCTAGACATAATTATCTGAGGTTTATTTCCTTTTAATTCAACGCTTTCAATGATTCCACGAACGTTATCCCCTTTACGGAAAAAGTCAGATGGAATTTGTTTTTCTTTTGGCAAAACAATTTCATTTCCTTCGTCGTCAATCAAAATTACAACTCTTGGACGAACGTGATGTACTTCGGCAGTATAAATTTCGCCTATTAAATCCTTAAATTGTTTATAAAGATTAGTATTATCGTGCTCATGAATTTTAGAAATCAGGTTTTGACGCAATGCTAAAATAGCTCTTCTTCCTAAATCTATTAGTTTCACTTCTTCTGAAACTTCTTCTCCTATTTCAAAATCAGGCTCAATTTTTCTAGCGTCAGACAATGTAATTTCTAAATGCTCTAAATCTAAATCATCATCCGCAACGATAACTCTTCTTTGCCAGATTTCCATATCTCCTTTATCTGGATTGATAATGATGTCGAAATTATCATCTGATCCAAATTTTTTCTTCAATGCATTTCTAAACACATCTTCTAATATCGCCATAAGCGTTACACGATCAATAAGTTTATCGTCTTTAAACTCTGAAAATGAATCGATTAATGCTAAATTTTCCATGCCAACTATTTAATTAAAATGTTACTGTAACAATTGCTTCTTTTATATCTGTATACGGTATTTCTTGTCTTTTTTGAACCGTTTCTTTTCCTTTTCCTAGTTTTTTGGCCTCTCTAGCTTTCCACGACAAAATTATAAAATTATCATTAGCTTCAACTAATTCTGCTTCAATTGTTTCGGTTGCTAATTTTACTATCAATGTTCTGCCCACATTTTTCTTGTATTGGCGTATCATTTTCAAGGGTGAACCAACACCTACCGAGGCTACTTCTAAAGAAAAATCTTGCTCTTCTCGGTCCAAATTATTTTCAATTGCACGACTTATGTCAATACAATCCTGCAAAACTACTCCATTATCGCCATCTAAATTCACGATAATTTTAAAACTATCCGTTATTGTCAAATCTATCAGAAAAACAGAAGGTTTCTCTAACAATGCCTCAACTACTAAGCCGTTTACTTTATCTTTAAATGTCATATTTTATAAAAAGAGGCACGCTTTGCGTGCCTCATTATCTAGTTTTTTTAATAAATAACTGTGCAAATATAGTGTTTTTTTTATAAATCAAAAATGATTGTTTCATGTTAAAAATATTTTGTAAATTTAATCAACCAAATTTCATGTCCTTTTTGTCCAATAATCTAAACACTTTTTATTATGAAACGGATTTTAGTACCTGTCGATTTCTCGGAATATTCAATAGAGGCGCTAAAAGTAGCTGCCCAAATTGCCCGAAAAAACAATTGCGAAATTATACTTCTACACTTATTAGAATTGCCTCATCAATCGACCGACCCTTTTGGCAATAACAATAGTATCCCTGAAATTATATTTTTTAAAAACAAAGCTATTGAAAAGCTTGAAACATTAATGGACTCTCCTTTTTTGCAAGGAATTGAAGTGCTTGAATCTATCGAATTTAAAAAAGTTGATAAAGGAGTTGTTGATGCAAGTATAAAAAACGATGTGGATTTAATTGTGATGGGATCTCACGGGACATCTGGATTTAATGAATTATTAGTAGGCTCTAATACTGAAAAAATAGTTCGATATTCAGAAATTCCAGTTTTGGTAATCAAAAAAGGCGTGAAAGAGTTTAAAGCAAGAAACTTTGTTTTTACTTCTGATTTTTCAAAAGAAACTCGAAAACCATTCCGAAAAATGCTTGAGTTTGCAAAACTTTTCGATTCAAAATTATTTTTAGTAACCATTTGTACACCTGCGAGTTTTAAAACCACGTGTGCAACCGAAAAAAATATGACTGATTTTGTCGCTCATTTTGATATCAAAAACTACTCCACTCACATCTATAACGACACAAACATCGAAAATGGAATTATTAATTTTGCAAAAAGTGTAAATGCCGATTTAATTGGTATGTGTACTCATGGCCGAACAGGATTGGCGCATTTTTATAACGGAAGTATTAGTGAAGATTTAATTAATCATACTTCAAAACCTGTTATCACATTCAAAATATGATGTTTCTTGACAATTTTGCATAAAAAAACCTCTCAAAATTTGAGAGGTTTTTAAACTTAATTTTTTTTTCTGAAAACTTATTTTTCGATTTTCTTATCTTTAAGCATCATATACTTTCTTATTTCAATATCTGAAATCTTAGGATTTGCTCCTTCCTGACCAGCCACTAATGCTCCAATGGCACAAGCGTAATTCAAAGATTTTTGAGGGGATTTTCCTTTGAGCAACCTTGCTGTTAATGTGGCTAAAAAAGAATCTCCTGCACCAACAGTATCCACCACTTTTATAAAATAACCACTGTTGTAATAAAATTTATCTTTGCAATACAAAACAGCGCCAAAAGCTCCTTTAGTTACACAGATTTGTTTTGTGTTTGTTTTTTCAGCGATGAACTTGATGTTTTGCTCAAAAGAATTGTAGGGAGATTCTAATTTTCGGCTTATTTCCCATAACTCTTCATCATTGAGTTTAATAAAATCTGCCTTTGACATCAATTCCACAAGTACTTCTGTCGTATAATAGGGTGCTCTTAGATTGGCATCAAAAACTTTATATTTAGCTTTATCCAACAAAGCATATAATGTTGATCTTGAAATTTCATCCCTACAGATTAAGCTTCCAAAAATAAAAACATCCGATTCTGAAACCTTTTCAATCATTTCATTTGTCAGCGTGATTTTGTCCCAAGATGAAGGATATAGAATATCATAAGAAGCATTTCCTTTTTCGTTAATCATTACATTAACCACTCCCGTTTTGTAATCTTCTCCCACTTGAATGGAATCAGAACTGACATTTTGTTCTTTTAAAAATGATAATAGATTATCCCCATCTTCATCTTTACCAATCCGACTTATAATCGTTGTGGCAACTCCCAAAGAGTTCATCCTTAGTGCCACATTCAAAGGGGCGCCTCCAATCTTTTTGTGTGAAGGAAACACATCCCATAAGACCTCTCCAAAGCAAACTGCTTTAAAATTATTTTTATTTTCCATTACTTTTTTTTACATTAACAATGTTAAAGGCAAGTATAAAACTTGCCTTTAACCGAATTTACTAACCAAAACAAATTCATATTAATCTTTATTTTAATACCCAGGATTTTGTTTGTACAACCCTCCTGTGAAATCAATCTCTCTTTGCGGGATTGGATAATACTCGTCTCTACCCGCTGTGAACTTAGCATTGGAAAGATAATCTCTTTTAATTCTTTCTTTATTAAGATAGGCATTCAAAACTGGTTCTGCAATACCCCATCTCACCAAGTCAAAAAATCGGGCGCCTTCCATACCAAATTCTAATCTTCTTTCAAACATTAAAGCTTTCCATGCATAATCTTTTGAAGGAAAGGAAGGGTATGTTGAAATTTTGTAAACATTTGATGCACCAGCAGCTAAAGGCATTGTTTTGCTTGCAGCAGCTCTTGTTCTAATATCATTGATTATTGGCAATGCTTCAGTATATCTATTCAATTGTATTAATGCCTCTGCCTTAAATAATTTCACGTCAGCAAGTCTAATAAAATCAACATTTTTTGATGTCCCAATAAATGGGCCATTTTTTACGTAACAAGAACAATCTGGTGATTGTTGCTCTTTCATATTACCAAAATAACCATATACACCAGGATCTCTAGCCCAACTGAATTTGTAAACCATATCTCCAGTGTTCTTTAATGTGTTTTTATATTTAAAAGGTCTTCCTGGTATCCCTACGGTATGGTCAATCCTTGGATCAATTGTAACTCCAGCTGAAAGTGTAGCATCACCATTGCCATTAATTCTGCTAAAAATGTCTACAACATTAAAAGTATCCAATAATGGTAATCCATTTGCATCAGTTCTAAATGCATTTACCATATTTTGACTCGCTAAATGAAAACCACAACACCCATAAAGAGGTGTTCCATGAGGAGAATTCAATCCTGTTACAAAGCTAACTCTTCCAGTATTTGTTCCGTCATTGATAGAAAACTGAACAGCCCATACTGATTCTGGTCCATTATCATGACCATCTAAAAAGTTATAGCCAAAATCTGTTTCAAGTTGTTTTCCAGTAACTTGGTCTGCATATTTAATTACTTCTAGCAATCTAGATTGATTGATATTTACAACTTGATGGGTATCATTCTGTTCATAAGCCTGATACAATCTTAATTTTGCTAAATAGGCAGCAGCTGCATTTTTGCTTGCTCTACCAACTTGACTTTGTGTTTTAGGCAAATTATCTAATGCAAAAAGGAAATCCGTTGCTATTTTATTCCACAATTCATCACTTGTTAAGTCATTTGAAGTTTTCAAAATTTGTTCTTGGGTAAGATCTTCGGTAATATAAGGAACCTTGTTGAACAATAATTTTAACATAAAATGAGAATGAGCTCTTAAAAAACGTAACTCTGCCTGTCTCACTTTTTTTTCAGGATAATCAGCATCTGGAATAGAATTGATTACAGACAAAGCAAAATTGGCTCTTGAAATTGCTTTATAATGATTTGTCCATGTTTTAGGTGTCATCCAATCTCCGTAATCTGGAATAGTAGTATTATACTGTTCGTAACGATCAATAACATCAACATCACCTCTACCTCCACCACCTTTATAGGCGTCATCGGAACGTACACTACCATAAACCCATTGGTGTGTTATTGGACCTACCATTTCGTCATTACCTATTGCTGCATAAGCAGCAGTAACAAGAGATTCTGCATTTTCAGCCGTTGCCACATTTACAGAGGAGAGTACCCCTGTAGGTTCATAGTCTAGAAATTCTGAACTGCATGATGCCAAAAGAAAAATTGACATGCAGCTGATAACTATTTTATTATATTTTTTCATAAGAATGGATTAAAAATTAAAGTTTACTGCCAAAGTGTATGTTGTTGGCACTGGTATTCTATTTACATCTGTTCGCTCCGGATCAGAACCTACATAGCCGTTTGGAGTAATCCAAAATAAATTTTCTCCTTGGGCATAAATTCTACATTTGGTTATAAATCCTGATTTCTTAACAACACTGTCAGGAAGAGTATATCCAATTTGCATATTTCTAAGTTTAAAATAAGAGTTATTTCTAAAAAGATAATCAGAAGTTTGACTATCATTATTAGCTAATGATAATGATGGAATTGTTGAACTGGTATTTGTTGGTGTCCAAGCATTCAAAGTTCCTGGACCAGCGTTATCCCTTCCTTGCACAAAATTGTTCCAAAAAATATAAGGGTCTAAACCAATTCTGCCTGATACACCTGAACCAAAAACAGAAAAATCTATATTTTTATAGGCCAAGCTGATATTAACACCATATTCCAATTTAGGTAAAGTTGAACCAATGAAAGTTCTATCGTCAGAATTAATAGTTCCATCACCATTGATGTCAATGTATTTTATACCACCTAATCTAGGTGCAATTTGTGTGGCATGGGAGTCAATATCCTCCTGACTTTGGAACAAACCGTCTGTTTTAAATCCAAAAATTTCATATTGAGAATGACCAATTATGGAGTTCTCGGCAGTTCCTGGATAGGCAGTTCTTACCTCTACGGGCAACTCAGTAATTTTATTTTTTGTTGCTCCAAAATTGGTAGTCACATTAAAATACAAACCGTTTGTAAATGTTTTGGCATATCCTAAAGTAAATTCCCAACCTTTATTGGAAGTAGATGCACCATTGACAAATCTTTGTTGCCCTTCACCAACTGCTGAAGCAATTGGAGGTACAATCAAAATACCTTCGGTATTTCTTGAAAAATAATCAAAGGATCCTGTTAATTTATCACCAAAAAAACCAAAATCAATACCAACGTTTGCTTCTTTGGTAGTTTCCCATTTTAAATCTGGATTGGCAGCTTGTATCGACACAAAACCAGAAGGTAAATTCCCTGTGTTGGAACCATTCAAATCATAGGCTGTTCCCACACTATAATATTGATTAAAGAAATCAGGATAATATGCGTTCTGATTAGGACCATATCGAGCTTCATATAATCCGAAACGGGCATTATCTCCAATATTTTGATTACCTACTTCGCCATATCCCGCACGCAGTTTTAAGTTTGAAACTACTGTGATTTTTTTAAAGAAGTCTTCATTATTAATTCTCCAACCTGCTGTTACAGCCGGAAAAATACCATATCTATTGTCTTCACCAAATCGGGATGAACCATCTTTTCGTATGGTGAATGAAGCTAAATATCGGTCTGAAAAGGTATAATTAAATTTTCCAAAATAAGATTGCAACCTACTTCCAGACGATATACCTGTAGTTGTTCTTGTTCCTGTAGCAGCAGAAAGTACAAAATACGATTCTGTCTCAACAGCGAAACCCTCGGCACGACCAACTAAAGTGCTAAAATCTGTTTTAACCGATTCAGTTCCAACAATAACTCCAATTTTATGATTTGAAAGCTTCAAATTATAATTAAAAGTATTGGAAATAGTTAAACTTGAGTACTTATTGGTGTCCATAGTCAAACTATTATTGCTTCTGGTGATAAACCCGTTTTGAACCGTTGGTTCAATGTCTTTACGTGCATAACTATTAGAATCCATCCCAATACTGTTTCTAAAGGTTAGATTTTTAGCCAGGGTTATTTCTGTGAAAATATTACCATACAAAGAGATTTTTCTACTATTATCCCATCTGTTTAAATATTGCATTAATAAAGGGTTATTTCTATCTGAATAACCACTACCTAATGGCCCTCCAAAGTCACCGGAAAGAGTATAAACCGGAATCGTTGGAGCAAGAGTAATTGCTAATCCGGTAGTACGTGCACCACCTACATCATTAGCTGCGGCTGTTTCGTCAGATTGAGTAAATTGAGAATTGATACCAATTTTGACTTTATCATTAAATAACTTAAAATTCGAATTTAATCTTGCTGTATATCTGTTGTAATTGGTGTTTTTTAACATACCACTATTATCCAAATATCCAATATTCAATACTGAATTAACCTTGTCAGAACCTCCAGCAATTGATATATCATTGTTTATCAGAATACCTGTTTTATACATGGTATCTTGCCAATCTGTATCCCCAGCAGGAACATCTGTGTTTCCTCCTACAAAGGGTTGCACAGAAACACTGTTCAACACTGGATTATTAAAATTACTGTTCCAGTCAAAATTATAAATTTCGCCATAGCCACCATTCGGATCGGCACCGTCATTAACCGATGCTTGCCATAAAACCTTTCCTCTATCTAGTGCGTTAAGCATTTTGTAGCGTTGATTTTTTTCTGACTGAACAGAAATATTAGTTCCCCAAGACACATTCATTGCCTGTCCTTTAACCGAATTCTTGGTTGTAACGATTATAACTCCATTTGCTGCCCTAGATCCGTAAATAGAAGATGCAGAAGCATCTTTTAATACTTGAATAGATTCAATGACACTAGGGTTTAAGCTGGCAAAAACTTCAGGTCTAGTTACAGGAACACCATCTATAACATATAAAGGATCTGTATTTCCAAGAGTACTCACACCTCTAATCAAAATCCTGCTACTTGCCCCACTTGGATCTCCAGATTTTTCAATGGTCAATCCAGCAACTCTACCTTGCAAAGCATCCATCGCATTTCCTGAACTCAAGGTTTGTCCCATTATAGGCTTTAACTCTACAACGGTAACTGCACCGGTTAAATCAACTTTTCGCTCTTTTGAATAACCCGTTAATACAACTACTTCGTTTAATTTCAAGGACTCCGGTTTCAAAGAAACATTTATAGCTTCTTGACCATTAAATTTAATATTTTGAATCGCAAAACCCGTAAAACTGAAAATTAAAGTAGCATCTTTATCTACTTTACCCAGCGCATACTTCCCATCAAGATCTGTCGATGTACCAATTGTTGTTCCAGCAATCATAATAGTGGCACCAGGTAATGGCAAACCGTCTTCAGATGAGGTTACAACTCCTCTCACAACACCATTTTGTGCCGAAAGTGAAAAAAAGGAACCCATAAGGATTAAATAAAGAATTATTTTTTGTTTCATAATTTAGTTAATTTAGTTAGTTAATTTAGTTAAAATTTTAGTTGATTAATTATTATATTTTCAATTTTGAAATCGAAATTGTTTTTAGTAACTGAAAATTTATCCATCGGTTTTTCTGGGAAAAATATTTCAGTCATAACTGTTTTGCCATTATCGTAAAATACTTCAATGGAGGTTTTATCAATAATGACTCTTACGTTTATTTTATCAAAATCCTCAATAAAAGGTGCTTTCGATATTTGTTTAGCAAAAACATCTGAAAAGGAAATAATACCCGAATTTTTCCTGTCAATAAAAAAGTATTTTTCTTTCTTGTTAATTCCAAAACTTATGGAATTATTAGATGAATTGGAAAATGAAAAGGTGTAAACATCTTCTTTTAAATCTTTCATTGTAAAACTTATGTCCAATTTTGACAGGTCTACCATTGATTTATCTATAATAATGGTTTCTTTATTAATTTTTAGAATATCCTTTTTTATAGTTTTCGAAATATAATTTTTTAATTCCCTTACTGGTTCAGAGGAAATTCTGTACTGATTGTCTTCCTTTAAAAGTTTTAGTTCTCTTGCTATGGTCATACTGCTTCTCCAATTATAAGTTGGAACTTTCTGGGCATAATCCCAATTTGACATCCATCCCATAAATAATTTACGCCCATTGGTATCAGGAATATTAGCCCAGGTTACTCCAGCATAATTATCCCTTCCATAATCTAACCAAAGAGATTTATTTTGTTTTAAGTTCTTTAAAGAAGATTCATCTAAAGTAAATTTCTTACCATCAAAATCTCCAACGAAATACTGGGTTGCAGAACCTCCGTTTGGGCCGCCTGGGTTGATGCTTTGCAATAAAACCCACTTGTAATCATCGGAACCCTCCACAATCATCGGGAAAAAGTCGGGGCATTCCCAGACACCACCGTGTGCTCCGATTCTTTTCCCAAATTCAGAAATTTTATTCCAGTCTTTTAAATTTTTTGAAGTGTAAAAATAAACTTCGTCTCCTGATGCCAATACCATCAACCATTGTTGATGTATTGCATCCCAAGTAATTTTAGGATCTCTAAAATCTTTTATATTGGGGTTCTTTATAACTGGGTTTTGATCATATTTTGTCCAAGTTAAGCCTTCATTCAAGGAATAAGCAATCCCTTGTGATTGATAATTTATTGCACCTACCTTTTCTTTTACCATATCATGATAGGTAAACATTGCAACAATCGGTGGATTTTCTAATGTGCCAAATCCTGAACTGTTTTTTTCATCTACAACGGCACTTCCAGAAAAAATATAGCCTTTTTCATCAGGATAAAGTGCTATTGGCTTTTCTGTCCATGTTATCATATCCGTGCTAATAGCGTGACCCCAATGCATAGGTCCCCATACATTTGAATCTGGGTAATGTTGAAAATAAAGATGGTAATATCCATTTTTATAAAACATTCCGTTAGGGTCGTTCATCCATCCTTTTTTAGGAGTAAAATGAAAATTCGGTCTGTACAAATCTTCTTCTGTATATGTTTTCGTGTCAACCATAGAAATTTCTTTACAAGAATACATACAGGTTAATAACAATAGACTTGTGATTAGTATAATATTCTTTAGGTTTCTTATATGAATCATAATTTTATTTAATTAATTTTTTACTTAATTCCTCAAGAGAAATTCCTTTAGTTTCAGGCATCATAAAAGCAACAAAAATGAGTTGAAAAACCATCATAATTGCAAAAAATAGAAATACAACCCCAGGACCAATTGTAGAGAATAAAAAGGGTATGAGCGAAGGAATTATTGCTGCCAAAACCCAGTGAGTACTACTCCCAAAAGACTGCCCTGAAGCTCTAAGATGATTTGGGAAAATTTCTGAAATGAAAACCCAGATTACTGCTCCCTGGCCTATTGCATGGGAAGCAACAAATAAAAACAAGAAAATTGGAACGGCAATTCCTTGCCAATGTAAGAAGAATGCAAGCGCAACAAGACTGAGTGAAATAATATAGCCTACTGATCCAATATACATTAAAACTTTTCTTCCTAATCGATCTATAAGGAAAACACCTATCAGTGTAAAAACTAAATTAACGGCTCCAATTCCAATACTACTCAACAAAGCCGTACTTTCTCCTAATCCAGCTTCTTGAAAAATTCTAGGAGAATAATATAAAAAAGCATTTATACCTGATAATTGATTAAAAAAAGCTATAAAAAAAGCCAATAGTAGTGGAGTACGATATTTCTTCAAAAAGATGTTGTCTTTAGAATCTGTTGCATTTTTTTCATCAAGATTAATATCAAAAACCATTTTTTCATAATCCTCTTCTTGTCCCATTAATTTCAAAACTTTCTTAGCTTCAACATTTCTCGATTTAGAGAGCAGCCATCTTGGACTTTCTGGGATAGTCAATACAAAAAGAAGATAAATAATCGAGGGGATTGCTTGAACTCCCATCATCCATCTCCAAGAATTTTCACCAAAGTCACTTAATAAATAATTGGAAAGAAATGCAAGTAAAATTCCTAAGACAATATTAAACTGATAAAAAGCAACTAATTTGCCTCTGTCTTTAGCTGGCGAAATTTCAGAAATATAAGCCGGTGCCGCAATTGTCGATGCCCCAACTCCTAAACCTCCAATAAATCTAAAAGCAGCAAATACAAATGGGTCGTTTGCAAACGCAGAACCAATTGCAGAAAAGAAAAATAAAATCCCTATAATTAGTAATGTATTTTTTCTTCCTATTTTATTAGTTGGAATTCCTCCAAAAATTGCTCCAATAACTGTTCCCCACAAGGCCATACCCATGACAACTGTACCGTGAAAAGCATCGGATGAATCCCAAAGTAATTGCAACTTTTTATCGGCTCCCGAAATCACTACTGTATCAAAACCAAAAAGAAAACCGGCTAGTGATGCAATTAAAGACCAAATGACTATTTTTTTCATTATATTAAAATATTAGATTGAATTGCTAAATTATTCGAAACCTAATAAACCCTATTTTAATAATGTTACAATTTTATTTAATAGTGCCATATATTTTTAATAAATACATAACCACTTGTTTTGCAGTTAATTACACTTAAAAACAAAGGACAACTATTTCGTTATAGTTAGATTATGTTACACCTATTGTAATTATGTTACTTCGTTTAAAAATGTAATTAGCAGTAAATTAATCCAAGAAAAATATTGCCTTCTTTTTAGTCTTTTTAATACTATTTCTAACTTATTTTTTATAAAAATTTTAAAATAATTCGATAAATAATTCAGCAAAAAAATCATTAATCAATTGCCTAATGTTGACATTATAATGCAATCAAACTATATAAATATCATTACCTCATGTAACAGCATCTCTATTTTATTGCGAAATATCTTTTTTCAATATAATAAAACCAAAAGAAGAGGAAAGCCTAAAAAATGACAAAAGATGGCAGTTTATATACTGAGCACAAATAGGGTTCTAGCAATCAAAAATTGTCGTTACAATTGTCTATAAAAAATCTTTGTGGAAAAGAAATGATTGTTTTTTGAAAATACGTTTTATATCAATTAGTCTAAATAATTAAATCTAAATTTACAATCTAATTTTTTACCAAATAGAAAAAATCTCATCAGCTATTGCGAATGAGATTTTCAAAACATATCAGTTTTCGAGTTATTTTAGTAGACGAATTTGTATTAAACCCTTTCGAAAAATCGTAGTTTATAGTACTACTTATCCTTTAAGATTAATCTCCATAATTGTGTGATATTAGTTTTCTTAGTGTTCACATCCATTTATTGAAAATTGATGCCGTATTTAATAACCATTATTAAGCCTCAAAAATTCAAAACTTTCCTTCATTAATTTACTAAAAAAGGCGGATAATGCTAATAATTGCATTATCCACCTTAAAAAACCTATTCAAAAATATTTAAATTATTTTTTAATTATTTTTTAATTATTTTATAACTATTGGTTTTTTGGGTTTCGTTATCTACCGTTTTTATAACATAAGTCCCTGTTGCCATTTTTGACATATCAATTGTTTTTAATTTTGTTTCAATTAATTTCGCGCCGTTAATACCATAAATACTTGTTGTTAGATCTCCATCATATTGAATTTGTAGTTCATTTTGCACTGGGTTCGGATAGAATTTAATGTTCTTAGCTCCATCAAAAGAAGCTGAGGATAAATTACTTTTATTTGCTAAATCTAAAAGTGTATTTTTAGTAAGTTTTTTGACATTGTCATTATTTCCAACTATTCCCACAGACCAATCATAAGTACCTGCACCATAAAAAATCACAGTTCCCTTTCCTGCATTAAAACCAGTAGGATTAAATTGTAATCCTTGAACTTCATTCCCTCCGCAGTTAAGTACTAAAATTTTTGCCTGCAACAAATTTTCTAAAATACCTCTTTTTGTTGCCAAATCGGCTCCTGGATTATCATTGGCAATACGTCCAAAATCTAAATTATATTGAAGCACTCGGTTTTTCTTTTCGGTTCCTGAAGAAAGAAATTCAATATAAGGAAGTGAAACATTACAGGCATCAACTGATGTTGTAATTCCTGAAATTAATGGGCTATAAGTTGCCCCATTCCACCAATTTCCCCAAGCGCCTGCTGTTAAACCAGCATTTGCAAAAACATCCCCAAAATCTTGATTTGGCTTGTATTCCCAAGGACTGGACAGTGCTGGATTAATCACACCAAAAGGCTCTATTCCCGCACCAGCAAAATTGCCCAAAAGCATATTTCCTCCTCCTTGATAGTAAGTCTTGATTGCAGCAACGAATGCATTTTCTAATGGACCATCTATTGCCTCATTTCTTGTCCAATCGAAACCTGTTTCTTTTAACATACTATGCTTTGTTCCATCTCCTTCTGGACGACTTCTTGGAAAATCTGTAAGTCTTCCTGTCCAAGTTTCTGGATCATATTGAATCCAAATAGCATTGTATTGACTTAAATTAGCTCCAGCAGCAACGTCTTCAAAAGACAAATAATTTACCGTAACATTTGGTGTATTAACACCAAAATCTTCCATAAACCATATTCCGGCAGCAGTGTCACCTTCAGGTAAGAATTCGACATTTGTCGCTGATAAATCATCATTATAGGTACCAGCCTGGCCTATAAAAGCAATCTTTTTTTGTGCAAAACTTGCAGTTGTTAAAGCTAAAATAAATAGTAGCACTAATTTTTGGGTAATTTTTTTCATGATTTTTAATTTAGGTAATTTAGTTAATAATTATTTTTACTGTTTAGTTAAAAACTTTGAGGTCTGAAAATGTAACCTCTCCATTATTTGCAAAAATTGTCCAAGGATTTTGACTCATTTTATAAATACGATTTGTAAATGCTATTTCATCATTGATGTAAACAACACAAACCGAATGCTCTGACACAATGGTTACATCAAACTGTTTATTGACCGGAACTGTCAGCAGCAATTGAGTTAGCGTAGATATAACTGTTGAAGAACCATTTTTTATTGATTTCTCTAATCGTATTTGATTTTTTACTAAATCAAACACAATGGAATACATTTCATTTAAAGTACCGCAAGCTCCAAATCCAAAACCAAACTGAGTGGAACTAGTAGCATTAATTCGTGTTTTGATTTTAAATGGTTTTGTTTCTCTATCAAATAACGAATACGATTTTTCAACTCCACTTGCCTTTAATGTATAGTTTGAGTTACTGTTTGAGCTTCCTACATTTTTTAGAGGAGTTAGAACTTTGGCCGTGGCAAACTTAGTGTTGACCCCTTCAGTTATGGCAACTCTAAAAGTACCATCCGAAAGTTGCATTAATCGATGCGTTACCAACGAACCTGCCCAATCATAATTATTAGCATCACTGCTATTATTTTTTGTGGGACACCAACCCATAATGTATCTGTTTACTCCATCAAAAACTGTTCTGCCAGCATAAAAGGCTATGCCGTCTAATTTGCTATTAGCAGGAGTAATCCATAAATTTGAAGTTAAAGGGCGGTATTTGTAATGCACCATACGGTCATCAATATTGGAGTAAATCAGGTATTGATAATTACCCATCGTAAATACGTCTGGACATTCTGTGATAAAAGTGGAGGTATCTTCGTAAAAAGGTTTTTCTAATGTCCAATCAATTAAGTTTGTAGAACTATATTGGGCTAATACAGCACGCCAAGGTTCAACATTATTAGTTGTCATACTAACCGTAGAACGTGTTGCAATCAACATTTTATAGATTCCAGTCGTTTTATCTTCTATAATAATTGGATCACGAAATTCATTGCGATCGTAGCCAAGTGAAGCTTGCAAGTAAAACAAAGGTTTTTTCGTCCATATTTTTAAATCCGTTGAGGTGGCAAGCATAATTTTTTCTTTAGGATCTAAATTACCGTTGTGACCGGTGTAGAACCCATAATAAATACCATCCTTTTTAAAAACAGAACCTGTTCCTAATGCGCCATCCTGATCTGTTGCTGCACCGGTTGGAATAGCCTCGTTGTTGCCAACAAATGTTGCAAGGTCTGTTGTGGTAGTTTTGAACCAAGGATGAAAAGTGGGTTGAGAATTTCTTGCATCCATTAAATAAAAAATATGAAATGTTCCATTTTCATAAAATGGCATCGGATCACCTACCCAGTTGTTTGCGGGTTTAAACATCGTGGTATATTCTCTTCCTGTTTCACCTATTGTCCTACATACTGGATCGTTTGGCGGGACTACAGGATCAGTAGTTGAAGAGTCATTGCTGCTGCAATTGAAAAACAGGGCATTCAAAAGCAGTAAAGGCAGAAGTTTAAATTTGAAAACCATTTTTAATTGTTTAAAATTTATAAAAAAATAATACGATAAAACAACACTCAAAATACTTATTGCTTTTATATAATGAACAAATGAGAAACAGTAAGAAAATTTAATTGCTCTTAAAATTTATTCACCTTTTGCATAATTAAATGCGTCAAAATATTTTGAATTTACTATGGCACAATTTATTCCCTAAATAATTATTGCTATTTAAGATATGTTACTTATAAGTTTAAACAGTAGAAAAAAATTTAATTAGTTATAAATCAAGTATTTAAACATAAAAAATTAATGTATAAATAAATAGTAATTGCATCTATGATACATAAATTATAAATATGTTACGCTGTAACAAGAAGTGGAGATTTATGAATTTCTATAATAATCAAGGATTTATTTTCATTATTAATAAAACAACGTCAATAAAAATAAAATGTTAGTAAAATCATATTGAATATTTTCTTCTTGGAAGTCAAATTCAATATGATAAAATAGAAATTCAAAGTAGTGATAAGGTAATAAAAAACGTTTCAATTAGTATTTGAAACGTTTTAAAGTAATTTGTTTAAAGCGAAAAATGGAGATTTTTTATTCCGGATTTTTTGCTTATTTATATAGAAGTGCTACTGAATAAAAAAACAGATGAAATGTAGGCCAAAAAGATCATTTTGTAGCCAATGGAAAAAAATTTAAATCACTTCTTTATAAAGTTTTATATTCTTTCGGTGAAATTCCATACTTATTTTTAAAAGCTGTCGAATAATAACTTGGAGATGAAAATCCAACCGCATAGGCAATTTCAGAGATGTTAAGACTCCCTTTTTTAAGTAGCTCTTTGGATTTTTCCAATCGTATATTATTGATGTGTTCACTAACACTAATTCCAAATATTGCTTTCACTTTTCGATACAATTGCACTCTTGAAATGTACAAGTCTTTAGCCAACTCTTCGACAGTGTAAGTGGAACTTTCGATGTTTGTTTCAATTAATTTATTTAATTTTCTTAAAAAATCTTGTTCAGAAATACCGAAACCTCCCTCCTCTTTATTTACAATATTTAGTATGTTATTAGAATAATAAAAACGTAATTTTTCTCTGTTGAAAAGCAAGACTTTTATCGATTGAATCAAAACTTTTAAATTAAAAGGTTTCGTTAAAAAAATATCAGCTCCACTCTCCAATGCTTTTAAATAGGAATCTTGGTCATCCGAAGCAGTTAGGATAATAATAGGTATATGAGATGTTCTTAAGTCCTTCTTCAATATTTGACAAATTTCAAAACCGTTTTTCCCTGGCAAATTTAAGTCGCATATTATGATGTCAGGCACTAATTCGAATGCTTGCTCTATGGCATTTATGCCATCTGAAGTAAAAACAGAATATTCAATTGAGAGTTTATTTGAAACAAAATCTAGCAAGTCCTTATTATCATCAATATAGAGTACCGTGTATTTATCTTCGGTGTTTTCTACAGCTACATTTGGGTTAAAATCAAAATCTAAATAATCCGTTTGATCAACAAAATCTAAAACAGGAGCATCTAAAATTTCTTTTTCCTCTAAATGTTGTTTTCCTAATTGTAAAGTAATTATAAATTCCGCACCGTTTTTTGAATTAATTTCTATCATCCCTTTATGTAATTCGATAAAACTTTTTGATAAATGTAGCCCAATTCCAGAACTATTTCTATAATTATTAGATCCATGATAAAAAGCGTTAAAAACCTCCTTCAATTCATTTTCCGGAATCCCAATTCCGGAATCTTTAAAATGGATTTTAACTATTCCTTTTTGCTGGTCTTCTTTTATTATTATAGAAATTTTACCTTTTTCGGGAGTAAATTTAAATGCATTAGACAATAAATTAAAATACACTTTATCCATTAAGTTTTGGTCTAAATAAACCTCAAGTTCTGGATTATTTGTTGTTAACGTAAAATCAATATTCCGTTTTTTTGCCTCCCTGTCAAAGTCTTGAATAATATTCTTCGAAAAATTAAACAAGTTCGTTTTTGATGCCCTTAACGTAAACTTTTTTTCCTCGACTTTTCTATAATCCAATAATTGATTTATTAATCGGAGTAGTCTTCTTGAATTATTATACATCAAGCTAATTTCGTTAGTAATAGAAATTCCTTTATTTTTAAATTCAGTTCCCAAAGATTCTACAGAACTTAAAATCAGAGTCAAAGGAGTTTTGAATTCGTGCGACAAACTCATAAATAAATTAACCCTTGCTTCGTTACTTAATTTTAATTCTTCAGAAAATTTCTTGATTTCGTTTCTTTGACTTTTTATTTTTCTATTCGTTAGTTGCAATTCTTTATTTTTACGACCTATCGTCATACGGGAATAAATACTAAATACCGCCAATGTTAATGTTGACATAAATAAAGCAAATAAAAGCTTTACTAGATTAGTCTGAGTAGAATATTCCTTTTCTTGATTTTTAATAACCTTTTGTTGTTGCTCGATATCCGATTGTTGAAGTGTAATTTTATCAAATTGATTACTCATTATATCGGCATTAATAGAGTCAATCAAAGTGGTGTTCAGCTTGTTATTTTTAGAAAAAATCTCTTTTTTATATATATTTAAAGCTAACCTAATGGCTTCGCTTCCTCCTGTGGGATATAAAACAGTAGCGTCTAAAACACCTTCTTTTATAAGTTGAATTCCTCCATTTGTTCCATTAAGTCCATCAACTCCAATAAACTTTATCTTCTTTTCTACCCCTTTAGCTTTAGCAATCTTCCAAGCATTATAAGCAATGATGTCATTAAAACAAAAGACATAATCAACCTTTGAATTTTTATTTAATAAATTTTCAAAATCACTTTTAGGCCTTCCATAATCATCAACATTAACACTGGCAACTTTTATATTGGGGTATTGTTTGACAATTTGGTTAAATCCTAAACTTCTTTCATATACTGGCGATGTCAATGCGCCTCCTTTAATTTCAATTACATTAGCTGCAGCTTTAGATGATGATATTATATATCTTCCTGCAATTCTTCCTACCTCTATATTATCTGCTCCTAAATAAGCTGAATAATTGGTAGTATTTACTTTTCTGTCAATTATAATTACTGGAATTCCTTTTGCATATGCTTTTTCAATTACTGGAACTATTGAATCCGATTCATAAGGAGAAATAATGATGACATCAACATTATCGTTGATAAACTTTTCGATATCACTAATCTGCTTTTTTGTATTACGATCAGCATTATAAATAGTCAATTTAACTTCGGGATGAAGTGAAGCCTCAACTTCCATCGCATGATCCATTGATTTTCTCCAAATATCATGATCAATACATTGAGAAAAACCTATGGATATTTTAGCCTTACCATCATCTGCAAATTTACAGGAGTTTAACAGCAAAATAGAGCTAATAAGCAATATGTAACTAAGTTTTCTTAGCATTAGATATATAGTTAAGTTAGTTGATTTAAAAATAACATCAAAAATTGGTTGAAATTATTTATTATTGAAATGATACACCATTTTAATCGACTATTGGTTATTTTGAGAACAAAAATTGATTTTTTTTTAAATGTAATGTAAATATATAGAAAAGCAATCTATGGTAAAAATATTCAACCTATAAAAATTAATCACTTGTTTATTGATATTTATACTGCTTTGGAAATGCAAAATAATAAAAGACAATCAACCTAAATTCTTAATTTATAGGCAAGAATCTTTTTAGAATAGTAACAATCTCTGTATAAAATTTAACAGATTTGTATGATGTAATCAATAGGCTTGTGACAAGCCTAGACAAAACATAAAAGCAGCCTAAGAATTTCTACTTGTAGGTAAAATTACGGCAATACCCAAAAAGAAAAAGGCTTAAAATATTGACAATCAATATTTTAAACCTTAATACTTGTTGGTCTACAAGGACTCGAACCTTGAAAGACTGCACCAAAAACAGTTGTGTTACCATTACACCATAGACCAATT
>ERZ1034365.124-NODE-124-length-41056-cov-6.045072_pt1 | contig 41056 bp, 52 predicted proteins | sample MGYA00520615_ERZ1034365 | MGnify/ENA primary metagenome ERZ1034365 (study PRJEB33736, sample SAMEA104284505) | Azolla filiculoides | biome: Urban; feature: Water surface; material: Ditch water | place: Netherlands | collected 2015-10-28 | depth 0-0.1 m ...
GTTCTATTCTTTATTGTAGGAATAGTTCTATATAGTTTAGTATTTGTGGTTCAACCATTAGATGGACAAAGTCCAAATGATGCTGAATTCTTTAAGATACTAACACCTATAGCAACATTTATCGTAGGTGCGTTATCAACTATAATGGTAAACGGAACAGGAACAAAAAATATAGAGGATAATAGATAATGCCTAAATTTGGAAAATTATCGCTTGAAAGATTAGCGACTTGTGATGAGAGAATACAAAAAGTAATGAATGAAGCTATTAAGCATTATGACTTTACAGTATTGTATGGACACAGAAGTGTTGAAGAACAATTTGAATTATTCAGACAAGGAAGAAGTTTAGTTGGTGGATGGTGGAAAGTAACTGAGCCAAGTAAAGTAGTTACACAACTAGATGGTAAAACTAAAAAGAGCAATCATAATTATAATCCATCAAGAGCTATTGATATTGCACCATATCCAATTGATTGGAAGAATATAGATAGATTCCTAGAAATGGCTAAGGTAGTCAAAGAAGCAGCTAAGACAGTTGGTGTTGAAATAACTTATGGTGGTGATTGGAAGATGAGAGATTATCCACATTTTGAAGTAAAATAAATGAACGAAACAATCATTCCAATAGAACATAGAGTTTTCAATGGACTATATACAAGAATAGCATTTGCAAAAGCAGGTACTGTTGTTATTGGTTGTACACATAATAAATCAGGTAAAGGTTTTCTTTTATCTGGTTCTATTAGACAGTCAGATGATAATGGTGAATATATTGATTTTAAAGCACCTCACAGCTTCTGTACGATGTCTGGAAGTCAAAGGTATGCATTTGCATTAGAAGATACAATTTACGCTACTATACACGAGGTAGATAGCTTAAATGTAGAAGATGCTGAAAAGGAATTATTTGTAGAGCAACCACAAATAACAAGAATAAAAAATGATTATAAATTATTGCTAAATGAATTAAATATTCAAGAGCCAATAATGGAATCATGTACAATAGAAAAAAACGATAATATTTATTTCGATAAATCAGAAATAGATGGTATTGGATGTTTTTCAAATAGGTTTATTAAGCAGGGTGAAGTTATAGCAATAACAATACTTGATAACGAAAGATTATCTACTTCAAGATTTGTAAATCATAGCGATATACCAAATGTTAAATTGTTTGATTCTGAAGATAAAAATACTACATATTTAATGTCTTTGGTTGATATTGAAAAAGGGAATGAATTATTTTTAAATTATAGAAGGAGATTAATATGTCAGCAGCAATAACTGCAGTAGCAGTAGGAAGTCTAGCAGCTTATAGTTCTTACGAACAAGGAAGAATGGCTAGAAGAGCAAATGAAGCAAGTCAAGAAGAAACAAGAAGAAGATATTTAATTATGGCTTCTGATGCAGAATCTTCTAAAGCAGAATTAGCACAAGAGGGAATGGAAAAGCTTACAGCTTCAACAAGAGAGTTTCTTAAATACAAAAGTACATTTGAAGCAGGAATGGGTGAAGGTATGGTAACTGGTAAAAGTGTACAAAGACTTCGTTCAAATATGCAAGTTAAAAGAGATGAAACTACTGGCTCTATAATAAGACAAATAGATGATAATGCTATTAATATTGCAAAAGATATGCTTACTAAGAAAATAGAAACAGAATCAAATCTTAGACAATTAGAACTAACTAAACAGTCTATGGGAATGATTGCATTACAAGCAGCATCTACAGGAGCTACTACAGGATTAAGTATGGGTGCAAGTATGAAAACACTAGGTGTTGGAAATTCAAAAAGTTGGGGTAATTAATAATGACAAATCAATTAGGATTAGGTACTGGAGTACAATTTACTCCACAGAAAACAAATATAGGTATGGAGTTAGCTGAAACTCTTAAAGAAACTATTGGAACTATGGCTCAATTCAAAAACATTATTGATACTCAGAATGAAAAAGAAGATAAAGATAATGCAAAATTAGATGATGCAAAAATAGATAAGTTTACTACTTCAAAAATGTCATTTATGAATAGTCTTGAGCATAGTGCTAAATTTGCTGGATTACAAGAGAAAGATTTAGAACAAGCAATAAATAATAATATTTATGACATTCGTACTGGAAAACTAAATAAAGACTTTGTTGAATATACAAAGAAAAATGATACTGCATTTGCGTCTATGTTTAAAGATGAAATATCTCAAATGGATGCTGGTAAAGATGGTGTTATATCTTTTAAGGATACTGAAAAAGGATTTATAAAACTACTTGCTAAAACTCAAAAAGTTATATCTGACAAGGGAACTGCAAACTTAAGTCCTGAACAAATAGAAGCCAAGAAAAAGACAGAACAATTAAAAGTTGATAGTGATATAAAAAGTAATTTAAACATAGCTATTAATAATTGGGAATTAAAAATTGGAACAGATAAACCTGATGGTAGTGGAGTATATAGTCAAGACGATATAAACAAGGAAATAGATAATACATTTAAAACATTTGATACTTCTGGAATAAAAACAACAGAAGGAAAAGAAGCTATTGGTAATATACAATCAGCATATAAAGCAAAACAATATGCTTATACTTTAGATAAAAATACTACTGATGTTGCAAACGCATATGACCAAATTAAGCTTGATACTTCTAAATTAGGACTAAACATAGACTATAGTACATTCTCTAAAATGGTTGATACTAAAGTTAATAGTATTTCAATGACTGAGAAAACTAAAATAAATGATTTTGATAAGCAATCTGAATTCTCAAAACATGTAATTGGAAATGTAAAATCATTATTTGAAAGTGCAATAAATAATAATAGTTCTTCTGGAGTAAATGACGCATATAACAAAGCTATATCTAACACTAAGGCAATGGGTAATTCATCTATTGCAAATGATTTAAAAGGAATGAAAGATGCTGCACTAGATACTATTTATGATGCTACACATACAGCTGGAGAAACTGGAATAAATAAAATGGGTACAAGTGCTGCAGTTGTTCAAAGTATATTTACAGGTGAATCAATTAAAAAAGCTGAAGATTTACAAAGAACATTTTTAGACCCAACAAATAAAGGTATTGCATATAACAATTTTAAAGCATACAATCAAAATTATTATGGAATGGGATATAAATCTGAAAATAAAATACATGCTGAAATAATGGATGTAGAAAAATTTATGGTACTAAACAATGGAGATAAAAGTTATAGCACTGATACTCAAGCTGGATTTGATAAAGTAGTTGCATTAATAAATAAGAACAGAGGGACTGTAAAAGATAAAACATTTGAAGATAAAGCATTTAAAGCAAAATACAAAGCATTAAGACCTAATGCAGATGCAAATGAAATATCAAGAGCCAAAGAGAAATATGACTTTGCAAGACAGTATATAAACGACAATGATAAAGCGATATCTTATGCAGTTAAGAGGTCTGCAATGAAGAAAATAGTTCTCGAGAACAATACATTTGTAAATGTAAATGTTGATAGTAATATTCCTGATTCAAATCTAAATAGAATAGTTAGAAACTTTGGAGAAAGACTAAAAAGTCCAGTTACATATATATCTGATTTCTCACAAGATGAAGATTTTTTACTTATGAAAACTAAAGATGGTAGAACTCATGTAATTAAAAAAGATGATTTTAAAGCAGCAAATAAAATGGTTGCTACAAACTCAACTGGAGAGCAAGATTTAATTCCTGGTTCAATATATGGTGGAAAATCTGGTGAAGCAGGATTGTTAGGTAGGGTTGGAAGCAAAATAACTGGTAGAAATACAAAAAATGGATTAGTAATGAATAGTTCATTCTACAATTCAGAACTAGAAGGATTAGCGAAAGCAATATCTACTAAAAAGTTATTTGGAAATGAAGGTTTATATAGCACAATAGATACAAAATCATTACCAAAAAATGTAGCTGGATTCTTTAAAGAAGGAAGTAGTATTTATGCTAGACCATATGGTAAAGATAAAATTATCATAGATGGAAAAACATTAGACTCAAATGGAAACAGAACTTCAATAGTATTACCATATAATAGTAAGAATTTTATAGATTTTAATAATAAAAAAAAATAAGGAATAACAATGCCATTATATAATATGAAAAGAAGAGTTTTAAATCCAGACGGAAGTAGCTCTTTTACTACAGGTGAAGAAGAAATAAAATCTGTAGATATAAACAGACTTGTAAATGCTCCAACATATTCAGTTCAAAAGTCTGGGATACTAGAAGCACTGTACAGTGGAAGTGAAGAGAATTCTTTACTTGCTAGTACACTTTCATATGCTGATAGAGAATTAACAAATCTAAATGATGATATCAAATATAAAACTGATAAATCATTTACTCTTGAACAAAAGAAAAAAGAGTTAAAAGATAGAAATATTCCTGAAGATTATCATTCATACATATTAGACCGTTCTAACAATAGAGAACATTTCAATAAAACAATAGATGAAACATTAAAGAAAAGAGCTGATGATGCTACTCTTGAGGACTTAGGTTTTCTTGGTTCAGTAGCTACTGGATTAGGTGGTGTTGCTATGGATGCACCACTTGTTGCAACTTTCTATGCAGCTCCAGCTGTTCTAGTAAGTAAAGCAGCAAAGGTTTCATTGTTTGCTAAAAAAACATTTGCTAAAACATTTGCACTTGGTGCTGCAACAGAAACAGCCTTTACAGGTGGAATCGATTTAGTATCAATGAAAGATAAGACACTACTTGATTATGTCTTTGCAGGTACTGTAGGAGGTGTTGCAAGTATGGCATTCAAGAAAGGTGCTGAAATGATAGGTGAAGCTGGAATCAAAAAGATGAGAGTTAAACTTAGAAGTGATGAACTAGAAAAGAAAATGCTAGATAAAGCAAATGAATTAAGAGTACAAGAACTTAAAAAGAATGGAAGTATTCCATCAACTTCAAGAGAGCAAGAAATTCCAGTTGGAACTCAAGTTGATGATACTCCAGTGCAACCAAAAAAAGAAGTAACTATAAGAAGTATCTTAGATGATAATCACAAGACAAGTGCTACTCCAGAAGATAGTCCATATAATAAACCATTTACTGAATTAACAGAAGATATGTATGAATTGCCAGAAATGAAACAAGTAGGTGCTGAACATTTATCTGAAGTTGCAAAAGAGATAAGAAATCAATATTTAATTGATGAAGCAATTCTTGATGAAGAAAAATTTAGTTATTTACCAGACTATTTAAAAGCATTTAATAAATTGAATTATACTATGGCTCAATATGGAAGAGAATCTAAATCAGCAGCTGAGAATAAATTATATCAACAAATATTCCACGATTCATCTTTGCAAACAAATAGAGAAGATTCTATATATCTTGATATGATTAGAAACTTTGCAAGAAGTTCTATGGAAGGTAAAAGAGCTGATATATTCAATCCAATAGTTAGCGAGTTCCAACAAGAAATATTTAACGGAAGTTTTCTACATGGAAGATGGGGAGCTTCAACAAGTGGAGTTATTTCTCGTTTGGCTGGAGAAGTTGGTGTACGAAGAAATCTAAAGACTATGTCAAAGGAAGCTATTAAAGAAGCAACCAAAAGAGATGTAGTTACTATGCTTAAAGAAACAAGAGCGTATTTACCAGATAATGAAATAAATAAAATTGCTGATGATATGGCTGAAAAGATTTATAACATTAGTGGTCAAACATCTGAGATGTATCATGATGTATTAACTTCTGTACATAAAAAAGATTTTGGAAATGATAAAGGTCAAATTAATAAAGACTCTGAATATTTTCCATTAAATTTTGAATCAACAATACCAACTATTCTTAGTGGAAAAGGAATGGAAAAAGCAGACCTTGTACAATTTATAACTGAAGCATTAGTAAGAGGACTTGAGAAGAAAGGAATGCCAGTAGATGCTGAATTAGCTAAAGAGGTTGGAAGAAGTATTTCTGGAAGACTATATAACAAAGCTGGTCAAGTATTTAATGACGGAAACAGTGTTGATGGTGTTATAGATGATTCATTAAAAGAATATGTTAAGAGCCAAGTAGATTCTGAAGCAAAAGTAAGTGATGATATTCTTTCTGCACTTGGATATGAAAGAAAACTAACAGCTGGAACAGATAAATGGAAACTTGAAAAAGTTGATGAATTCTCAAGAGAGAGAACTCCATTTGATTATTCATATGTACATACAACAGAAAATGGAAATAAATTATCATTTGAAGATTTAGTTTCAAAAGACTTTATTGCAGTAGCAAATAAATATGAAAACAAAATGAGTGGTGGTTTAGCTCTTGAAAATGCAAAAGTAAAAGTTACTTCTTTAAATGCAAGAGAAGTTGAAAGAAATAAGCAAATACTTGGAAAAATTAAAAGTGATTTTAGTGATACTGAAAATCCTTTTACTATGGACACTCCAGATGAGTTTAGACAAAGAATATTCCAAACTAAAGGAAATGGTAAGATTGATGCAGAAAAGTACCCTGAGCTTGAGGACATTGCTTCTTCTTATAAAAAAATATATGATGATTTCTACAATGAATCTTTTTATGCTAAAAATGACCCTTTTGAAGTAAAAAGAGAACTAAAAAAAATAAAAGATTTAGATACAAGATTAGAAATATCAAAACTATATAGAGCTATATCTCAAGTTGAATTACCAAAAGGTCTTACACTTGACGGACTTTTTGAAGATATATCTAAAGCAATAGTTAAAAATGAAAAAGATGTAATGCTAAAAACTGGTTCAAGAATTAATCTATCAGATATAGTAAATGCAGCCATAAGTAAAATAGATGAGAATATTGATTTAAACAAAATACTAACTCCAGAAGCTAGATTTGATTTAGATAATATAATTAAAGCACTTGAAAATGATACTAAAAATATTGCATCTACACTTAGTAAAACTGAGATTGAAAAGATATTAAATACAGAAAAGCTATATGAAGCAATACTTAGACATGGTAATCAATATGATAGAATGGCTTTTAAAAGAATATTAAAATTTAAACTTGGACAAACTGTAGATGATGCAATTGCTAAAGCTGATGACAGTATGGTTGAAACAATTAATCTTTCTACTGTTAAGAATCAAACAAGAGCCAAAGAACACATAATGAAAGAGCTAAGCGAGAAAGGTGCATCACAGGGGGATATAGATGGAGCAATGTTTAGATTTGATGACATAATGAAAACTTACACTGCAAGACCTACAGCTACAGATTCAAATGGAGTAGCACAACAAGTAGCTAGAATATCAAGACATGCTTCAGTAGCAAGACTACTTGGACAAGTTCTTACATCAATGGGTGCTGAATTAGGAAATACTGCTTATCATGCTGGTGTAACAAAAGCACTAAGCTTAAGAAGTATAAGACTATTACAAAAACAACTTTTAACTGGAAAGATGGATGATAACTTATTGCATCAAATACAGTCTAATACTGGTCTTGGCTCTCATGTAATAAAAGACATAAGTGCAGATAGGTTTGATGAGAGTTTAGAAGAAACAATGACTAAGGGTGCTAGATTTAGAAGATGGGCTGAGAATGTTTCTGAGAAAGCAGCTGATGCAGTATTAATGTTTTCTGGTATGCAACATGCTACATCTAAATTTGAGTTAGATATTGCTAGTGATATAATTGGAACTATTGCAAACTATAAAGGAAAAGGTCAAAGTAAAAAGATAGATACAATACTTCGTGAAGTTGGATTGTCTGAAAAAACTATTGAAAAAGTTTCTGCATTAATCAATAAACATTCAACATCAGAAAAAAAATTATGGAGTAAAGATAAAAAAATTACTGACATAAATTTAGACAAATGGGAAGGTGATGAAGATACAAGAATTTTATTCTTAACATCATTAACTAAATATGTAAATAGTCAAATTCAAAAAAGTCTATATGGAGATAAAATAGGTACAAAAATTGGAAATCAATTAATGTCAAATTCTGTATCGTTTAAAATATTAACTGACCTTAAAGGTTATATGATGACTGCATATGTAAATAGTTTATCTAGATTGATTCAAAGAAGAGATGGACAACAAATGGTTCAACTTATGTATATGGCAGCAGGAGCTACTGCATTCCAAACAATGAAAGCATATATAAATAATGCTGATGATGAGCAAAGATTAAAAGAAAATCTTACTCCAGAAAAAATATTGAAAAATGCAGTTGCTACAATGCCTCAGGTTTCATATGCACCATTTGTAATTGATACTCCATATACTATGATAACTGGAGATAATTTATTCTCTGATAGTAGATATGGAGACCCATTAAAAGATGCTACTGCAGCAGTACCAATGTTTGACCATATAAGTAAATTATTTGATATATCAAGTATTCCATTTAGAGCATTGAGTGATTCTATTAGTGATGATGAAAAAACTAACAAAGGAGCTACAAAACAAGATATAAATTCTATTTTTGGTTCATTACCATTTGGAAACTATTATGGAGTTAAAACACTAAGCAGACTTATTGGTGATTCAGTAAAAGAAGGAAACAAAGAAGATTTATATAGACAAAAAGCAAAAGAGCAAGATAAGACATATGAAGATTATGCACAAGAAAGAGCTGATGCTAAAATAAAAAGAGATGCTAAGAAAGAAGAAAAGAAAGCACTTGAAGAACAAGATAGTATATTTAGTGGATTCAAAGACTTAGGAGTTAGCTTACCATAGATATGGTAAGAATTACTAAACTTACTAAAGATAATTCTTTATTAGTTATAATTACTCCATATACAAACAAAAAGGAACAACCAAAGAATGTATCAACATTTAGATTATAAACCAAAAAGAAACACAAATAGCGAGAAGGAACATTCTGTTCCTCCTCTAGCTACAAAACCAAAACTAAATACTTCGACAATGACTTTAAGAAAAAAACTTGAAACATTGAATGAGTTATTAGTTGATGCCTGTATAGATAACCTACAAGGTGGTCAAATAAAGCCAAATGACTTAGGGGCTATAGTTACCCTGCTTAAGAATAATAAGGTCGTAGAGGAGAAGAGAGAGCTATCTGAGAGCGATTTTCTTGATACACTTATAGTTTCTAAAAAAGATGAGAATAATAAATGATTTATTCTTATCCATTAGCTTCGCATGAAACATATACATATTCAGCCAAAGTAAAAGATTATAGAAGATTAACACCAGAAGATAAAAAACTATTGATTAATAATTTCAAAGAGTTTTATAAATATGTATTTTGGCATTTAAGATTACCATCTCCAACATTAGACCAGTTGTTTATGGCAAAGTACATAGGACAGTTAGAATACACTCAAGACCCATTAATGCTACAAGCACAAAGGGGATTAGCTAAATCACTAACTGCACAGTTGTTATCTGTTTGGCTGCTTCTTAGAAATAAGAATGAAGTTATATCAGTTATATCTGCTACATCTGCAAGAGCTGAATCATTTATTACATTTTGTAAATTACTATTAATGACAATACCATTACTTCAACATTTAGCACCACAAGGAGATAATAGAAGTTCTAGTAGAAAGATTGATGTAAATGGAAGAATACCAAACGATTCACCATCACTAAGTGCATTTGGGGTTACATCTGCAAAGACAGGTTCAAGGTCTTCATTTCTTATTTATGATGATGTTGAGATACCAGAAAATTCTGATACTGCTCAAAAAAGAGAAAAGCTTCTAGCAGGAGTAAGAGATAGTGCCAATCTTGGAATAGCAGGAGTATTCAGGGAATTATGTATTTGTACACCACAGTCTTCTGAGAGTGTTTATAACACTATGTTAGGTGATGGATTTAAAAGATGTATTATTCCTGCTGAATATCCAGAAGATATAAAAGTATATGAAGGAGATTTAGCTAAACATATTTTGAGAATATGCAACAAGTTCCCACACAAGATTGGAGAAGCTACCGATAAACGAAATAATATGAAACACTTATTGAAGCAAAAACTAAAAGGTAAAGCTAGATACAAACTTCACTATATGTTAGATACTGCATTAACTGATATAGAAAAATATCCATTAAAATTATCTGATTTAATTGTTATGGATTTAGATAGTAAAAATGCACCAGTTCAAATTGAATATAGTTCTGAAAAGAAACATACTATTTATGATATCAAACATAAAGGATTTAGAGGAGATTTCTTAAGACAACCAAGATATTACAGCCAAGAAGAAAGAGAATCCTATGAGGGTATAGCAATGTTTATTGACCCATCTGGAAGAGGTAATGATGAAACTGCTTATTGTATTACTGCTCATTTGACTGGTAAAATATTTATACTTGATTTTGGTGGAGTAGAAGGTGGATATCAAGAACATAATCTACATCTATTAGCAAGACTAGCCAAAACATATAAAGTCAATTTAGTTCAGGTAGAAAGTAATTTTGGTGATGGAGCATTTGCTGAATTACTAAAACCTATATTGCGTAAACATCACTTATGTTCCGTAGAAGATAAAAGAGCTACTACTCAAAAAGAACTAAGAATTATTGAAACATTAGAGCCAATAATGATGCAACATAGATTAGTTATAAATAGAAAGTCATTAGAAATAGATTCAGATAAACCATCTGATTATAGTTTTACATATCAATTAACACATGTTACTACTACAAGAAACTCTTTAAAGCATGATGATATTGTTGATGTTGTTGCTATGGGAGTTAAGTATTGGGTAGAAATATTAGCAAGAGATGAACATGAAGAATATGAGAAAATACAAGAAGCTAATATAGATAAAGAAATAGATAACTTTTTACAAGAGTTTGATTTAGTTAGTGATACTGGATATTCTGTTTTAGATAATTGGTAAGATAAAACTATATGTACGGAGAAGTGTATGGAGAAACACATTACATATAGTTTTAAATAAATATAATAATTAATTTGTTGGTATTTAACAATGAACACATTACCAAATAAAATTATATATTTATAATAGAATTATATACTATTTAAAATATTTGTCAATAGTAAATAAGAAAATAACTCTATAATAAATAATAATTGCACTTACACATCATAAATATAGCGAAGCTATATTTATGTGTGTTAGTGCTTTATATATATAAATAAATATATATACTATCTTTCATCAAAAGGACTATGAGATAAATGAATGTTATCTACATAAGTATTTGATTCTTTAACTAATGTATTAACTACATTTTCTTCTGGTTGCAAACAAGAAGTACCATTATCATTTAAAGCCTCTGTAATGTCCACAGTGATGATTTCTCTTCCGACTGTACATTTTATCGTTTTATTTGATAAATCAATTCCTTGAGCATTTATGAAGCATTTAATAGCCTGTTCCATTTCATTTCTATTCAGCTCTAGTTTCATTCTTATTTCCTTTTTTACTTTCTTTTATAATATCTTTAACTGTATCAATGAAAATATCTCTACTTCCAGCTCTTTCCATATGGTCTAAACCTACTTTGAATATAACACAAAGTTCAGCAAATAACATTGCATCATTTTCTACTTTAATTTTTAATATTGAATCTTTAATCTTAATCATTTTGTTTCCTTTTTATCTTTTGCACAACTATAGTAGTCTGCTTCATATAATGTATCTGGTTCTTGTTTTGGGTCTTTTTGCCATTTACATCCATCATATCCCCATTTCTCCCAAATTTCTTTTTGAGCTGGGTCTTGTTTTCTACTGCTAATTTCTTTTACAGTTTCATTCATACACTTATTATTGTCATACTGCATAAGTTCTACTTCATTAATACTAAATACTTGTATATCACATATGCTATCTAATACAACACTATCACTTGTAAGCCCAAGAATTTCAGGATAATATTTTTCTAATATCTCTTGAGTCATTTCCTTTACAGTTACTTTCGTGTATAGTGGTTCAAGTAGTTCTTCTATTATGTTTTGAAAGAACATTCTGTGATTTGCCTGTAAAGATGGACGAGCATCTCTCCATGCTTGTAATGCTACATCATGAGTTAAATTTTCCATTATAATTCCTTTATATTTATTATTGTTTTTGGTTCAAGACTATAAATCTTTACAGCATTAACACTAGCTATTTGATTATCATCATGATACACAATTCCATTTAGTCCATCTTGTACAGATTTAATTAGATTATCTATATCTGGCTTCTTAATTACATAAGTTCCAACCAAAGATAATCTTTTTTTATTAGAATAACTTTTAGGTATTTCCATTTCAAATATAATATTCATTTTAAGAGCCATAGAAGCATCAAAAACGCTTAAAAAGCTATCAGGCATAGATTCTATTACCTTGTTCCTCAAAAAGCTTTTATAGCTATTGTATGGCTCTTTATAATATGTACTCCACCTAGTAACTCTTGGTCTTGAAGCAGCAATAGGATTTGCAAATATAGTTAAATTGTACATATCTTATCCAGTATTCTTACTACATCAGCAGTTAGCATTCTTGTTAGCATATCAAATAGTTTTTCCTTATTAGATGAAAATCCTAACTGTAATTTAGTTTCATAATCAAATGCAATATATACTTTGGTTGCTATTCCTAATGCATCTTTTTTTGACACATAAATCAATCTTCCATGTATAACAAACGAATTTGCTTTGGTAATTTTACCAAAGTCAAAACTCGCTTTATGACATAAATCAACACTTAGCATTAGAAGCCAAATGGAGAATCATCAGTTGCAACATCAATAGAAGCATTTCCAGTTGATACAGCTACTTCAGTAGGAGCATTTTTACTTTGTACTCTTTTATCAGATACAAAAGTAGAAGGATGTTTAGATAACCATTTATCAGAGAATCCAAATAACCCAGCTACTTTCTCATTTCTAGTTTGAGAAGTTTTAGAATCAAGGAAATGTTCTACTTCATATTTTGTAACTACTTGTGAAGGATTACTATATTTATCTTCTAATCTTTTGATAATTAGTGCAGATACTTGTTTACCAATCCACTCAGTAATAACTTCTTTCTCAACAGGTAATTCAGATTTTGAATCATAATCCCATAACATAATTTGACCTTTTGTAGTCTTTGGATAGTTTCTATCATAACCAATTAATGCATCAAGATTTTTGATTTTATTATATCCTGGTAAGAATTGTTTAGTTCCAGTTTTATCTAGATAGTAATTTTTACAACCTTTAGCTGAACCAGAAGTAATATATTCTGTAATTTGTAGTTTAGCTCCGTTATCTGCTTTTAAGTGAACTGTTACACTATAAGCACCACTATCAGATTGTCCAGCAAATGCTTTCTCAATTGTAAAGTTATATAAACCTGTTGTTTCTATTTTGGCAAATCCACCACCTACTTTATCTTCTACTACTGCAATATCATTTTCTACTTGTAAATCTTGAAATAAACTCATTTTGTTTCCTTTTTATTTTTCTTGTTTTGTAAGACCATAGTAATCACATATAGCGTCATCTACTAATCTTAAATCATTTTCTATTCTGAATGTATCAAACATACCTTCAGGACTCTTACCTGTATCTGAACCACTATTTTGAGTAGTAAAGAAATAATTTGTATTTTCTTTGTCAGCATTTAAAACTATTGTAAACATACCCTCAAGAGTAATCTTGTCATCAAGCATTTTACCAATTGTCTTAGCTTTTTTAGAACCATCTGTTGTTGTTTCAGTATGTTGAAGGAAATATATTCTCAAATCTTCATCTGTTTTTTCATTGGCTGTATTTATTAAACTCCACATATTTTTAGCAATAACTGTAAATTTATCAAATCCCTTATCTGCAGATTTGTTCATAAACTCATTTGCCATTAGATACTGAGCATCATCAATAACTACAACTTTTCTTCCTAAAGACTTTGCTTTAATGATAATATTTTCAATAACTGAATATTTATCTGTTGATACAATACTTCCAGTTAATCCATCATTACTTAACTTTGTCCACTCTGAACTCTTGAATGGAAATGGTTTTGATATAGATTTTATAACTATAGTTTCTTTAGGATTTAATGAACCTATACTTCTACTCTTTCCCCTACCACTCTCACCGAGAATCATACAAGATATACCCATCTTGACTCCTTTTTAATACTTTGCAAAATATATTGGACTTACATAAATATAATTAAACTTTTGTACTTATCTTTGTGCTAATCAATCACTATGTTCTTCGCCTACTACAACTACTTTTTTTTCTGATTCATACACCTATGTTTATATTTAATGCCAATTATTTACACTGCTAATTCTCGTTCATATTCCTTTTTGATTATAGTTTTCATAACTGTACTTTCTAGTTCCAATTCACTTATTGGTTGCTCTAGTTTATTGTTCATATCATAAACACTATGTCTAATATTTTCACTATTCATACCATCATCAAGCAATGCTAATGCATACTTAATAAGAGTATTATTTCTACCATCTTCATCTCTGTAGTTAATTAAAAACCATCTTTGTAAAGTATCACTATTACCAATTTTCTTAACTCTATCTCTATATTTAACTTCTTTTGGTGTATTAGGAATAAAATCCATAACATCAAATAAACTAGCTTCATTATAGAAATGTTCCCCACTAAATGATTCCCATTTTCTAGCAATATCACTTGTTTGCTCATCACTATCAAAAGGCAACCAACTAAATACATTCTTCATAAATTGTTTATAATCAGTAGCATTCAATTTTAGTTTATGGCTCATAGGTAATATAATTCTATATCTATTATGCTCAGCAGTATTTCTTTTTGTTGTAGCAATCAAGTAAGTATAATCTTTTAGAAGCGTTTTACAGACTTCTATTGGTAAACCACTATCTACATCAAGGATAAGTAAATTAAAGCCTTGTATAGCATTCTCTGACTTCCTATGACCATCTACAAAACTATGTGCTGCATAATGATATCCAGTACCTGAAACTAACTGATGTAAATTAGTAAATTTACTCTTAGTAGGTTTAAATCCATTAGTAATATCTTTACTCCATGAACAATCTATAGCATCAATATTTGTTTTCTCAAGTGATTCACCCTCAAAAAATTCAACACCATCTTTGATAGTATTTTTAATAATAATATTATTGTTGTATCCATAAGCTACAGCTAATTGCATTAGCTCTCGCTTCTGTGTTTCAGTTCCTCTGTAGAATGCTAAATCTTCTAGCAAATCAACTTGAGTAACTTTCTTACTAACACTAGCAATATATTTTGCAAGTCTTACATATGCCTTATCTCTTGACAACATTAATTTAAAACATCTAGTTGAATCTTCTACAAGTGCTATAGCATTTTGTAATAATTCAGATGTAATAGTTGATGCACCTGTAACGAATGCATATGCTCCAGCAATCTTCAATACTCTCCAATAACTATGTCTAAGTACAGCTTCTAAAATATTCTCATGCTCTTTTAAATTATTAGCTTTCTCATCACAATCAATTCTATATTGCATAAGTTCTATGGTTGTATCTTTAGATAATGCAATCTTTTTATTATATTGGCTCATATCAGCTAAATCAGTAAAGTATTTAGTCAAAGAGATAATATCTAAGTCAATACTTGTATTCATAATTTGGTCATACATTTCTTCAGCAGTTAATTCTGTGCTTCTTGTATTCTTTTCTACGAATCCAAATAAAAATCTTCTAGCATATCCAGTTTCTAATAGTTCGAAGAATTGTTTCTCGACAGCTCCTCCATCTAGTAATTTTGATTGAGTTCCAAATGCAAACAAATTACTTGGTACTGAACCTCTTAAATCACTATTACCACCATCAGTTTTAATAAGCTTTTGCTTGCTATCACCCATATCATATGCTTCAAGTTGAACATTCATTGTTTCTTGGTTGTTAGTAAGATTACTTCCAATCTCATCTATAATGTTATTTGTAGCTCCAATACCAGACATAGATAGCTTAGCTCTCATAGCTTTGAAACCTTCTGGAGTTGATGAACCAAATGAATATAAAAACTTAGGTAGATTGTTATACTCTTTATCTATTGTAGATTTAGCATCTTTAATATCTAATCCAGTAGTAATTGAATATTCATTAGCTACAAGTGCTAAATTATTTGATGCAACTTCTGGTAATAAATTTAACATAAACTTATCTTTGAAACCTTTAAATATATTCTTTTCTAATATATTCATAGAAGCATTTTTAGAGTATCCTGATGGTGCTAAATCCAAAGCATATACATTTGTAGGTATATTCTTAGAACCTGCAAACTCAAGAGTACATCTCATATTTGTAGCTAATTCTGCAAACTTATATGCAACCATAACCCTAAAGAAACTTCTGTCTTCGTTACCTGTTTTTGATACTAATATATCAACTATTTTTTCTTGTAATTCATTATATTCCATTTGCTTCCCTTACTGCGAATCTTAATTGTGCTTCCATTTCAAAAGCTAAAGCTTCAAATGTTCTAGCATCTAACTTTTTAAACATATACTGTGCAACATGATGTGAGTTCCCAAACTCTATATCATATACACCTCGCATAATATCATCAGTGATTGCATGTGCTAAATGATTATTCTCATTTACAAACATTATATTTTGAAAATCTGTTTCTTCCATTTTATTCTCCTTTAAAATATCTAAGTCGTCCACCATTTATACTAAACCTAACAACACCTTCATCATTTATAATAACTTCATGAACATCATAATTCAATATCATTTTGTTTAATTCATTATCCTTATTTTTAACAACAGACAATATATGTTTAATATATTTATCAAAGTTACCAACAGGTTCTGATTTAATCATTTTATTATTTCTGTAATAAAGTGCAGTAATTGGATGTATGTTTTTTGATATATAAATATAATCTCCAAACATATCTTTTCTTAATCTACTCATTTGTGTTTTTTCCTTAATCCATACGCAATTAACTTTTCGCATAGTTCCTCAGTAGTTCTTCTAACTACAGAATGACTGAACCATCTATCAAGTGAATTTGTATATTTTGTTAAATCTGTTGCTCTTGGATTTACATATACTCCAATAATATCTATATTATCTTTTTCGTATAAATCTTTCATTATTGGGTCAGTACATAATTGTCCATCTGTCATACATATATTTACATCACTTGATTTCAATTCTTTTTTATATATCTCAAGATTTCTACCTAAGCCTTCAGCTCCTCCAGTATTGCTCATACCTCGAATTAATGCTCTTGGCATAGGAAAGTTTACCTTACATCTTGATTCGTCTTCTGACCATATTACAGAGCCATTAACCTTACCAGATAAAGCTATCTCATTAAATATATAAATCATTTCTAATGCATTTGTTACTGGCTCTCCTGACATACTTCCAGACATATCAATAATTAGATTAACATTCAAATGTTTACCGTTATTACCTTTTTTGTTTTGATATATTTTTTCTATATTGTCTAGGATTAATGCTTTTGACACAAGTCGTTTGTTAGGGATAGTAGTTTTCAACTTCGATATTCTACCATTAAATGACTTAACAATTTGATTCGCTAATGCTTTTAGTTTTGGCTCTCTTTTTGGATTCCAACAATAATCTTTTTTATTATAGAAACTATTTGAAGCAACTTCTGTTGGTAATTTTGAATTAGGATTTAATTCTGTATCTTCAAATGAATACTCTACATCATTCTTATCACCAGTAACTAACCTTTGGTATTGAGCTTCTCCAGAATTAAATTCACTACCATCAGAACTCATACCTTTTGTAGTACATTGTCCTTCGTTTGATTCGTGTTGTTCTTTTTCTTCTTCATTTGGCTCTTTATCTAATCTTTCTTCATATAATTGCTCAGATAAAATATTTTCTGATATACTTTCACCAGACCATTTAGAATATGTGCTACTAACTATATTATTTATGTCTTGAAAAGTATTGCCTTCGTATTTCTTTTTGGTCGTTGTTGTTGTTATTGCTTTAATGTATTCATCACACAACAACTCAGATTCAAAATCATTTAATCCATCAAACTTATCTTCTAAACTTGTAGGAATTGATATATAATTTCTTTCTCCAACTTTATATTCTTGAATAAATCCATCTCGATTATTAACAATTATAAATGTATCTTGTTTTCTAGCAGTTCTAAGAAATGATTGATTTCTATCTATAATCATATTCAAAACACTATTTCTTATTCTTTGTTCAAGTTTTTGTTTTTTGGTTCGCTTATCATCAAACTTAGAACCATTCCAGAATCCATTTAACATATCTATTCCTTATTTGAATATTCTTTTTAACATCTTAGTAATAATTTCTTTTTCACTTTTATTTGGATTACCATTTGTATCTGAAGAACACCATGTATTAATCAAATCCATCATATATGATTTAATTTCAGTATCATCTTGAGAATATTCTAACACTTCGCATAAATGTCTTAAATTTACAGACTTCTCAAGTTCACCACTAGTAACAAAATCTTTCATTTGCGAATAGAAAGTTATCATATTGCTAACAACAGAATGACTAATTTTGTTTTTGGTTGCACAATTTAAAAGTATTGATTCTAATTCAGCATTACTTGTTTCTTTTACAACAACTCTAAATCTATCGCTCAAAGCATCATCTATCTCATCAACTTGATAACCAGCACCTACATTTGTAGTTCCAATACACCAAAGATTTTCCATCTTAACTTCAATTAGCTCTGTAGTTCCTACTCCATCAATAACATCAACAATTCTATTTGTTCTAATTCTGTATGTACCTTTTGATGATGGTGTTAAAGCTCCTACAAGGATATTTAATTCTCTGCTAGGGATTCTAAGTATTTCATCAATAAACAATGCACAAGGCTTATCTTGAGCTATTCTGAATACTTCAGATAGTACACCATCCAGCCAAACAAGATTACCTTTTTCATCTTTGATGTAATAACCTAATAAATCAATTGATTCAATACCTTCATGTCCTGCAACAAATCTATAATCAACATCATGTTCATTAAGTTTTTGGTCTACAGTAAATGTTTTACCAACACCTTTTTCACCCTGAATAAGTAAATGTTTTTTGAACCAATATCTATCAACAAAACTACCTAAATCAACTAATCCATCTCCTGTACTAAATTTCTTAATTAAATCATTTATTTCTTTCTTTGCTTTAAGAGTATTTTCTTGGAAATCAATACTAACATAATCAGATATTTCCTCAAAACTAACAAATACACAATTGGCTGAATCAGCTTTTCCAAAAATATTTCTTGATGCATTTAGTCCATTATTTATAGTAGTTTGAACTTCTTCTGGATAAGCATCAATATTTACACTTCCAGTTCCCTTATCAGTCCATTCCATTTGATTCATACTAGCTTCAGATGCAGTTGATAAGAATGAATAATAAATAGTTTCTTTTTCCATACTATCTGCAGTAGAAAAGAAATTTAATTCTTCATCTGTACTTTTTAAAGTAAATGCAATATAGTTTAATACATCTAACTCTTTACTGTGTGATTTATCACTTTGTGGCAATAAACATATTTGTGTAGTTTTTGTAACTAATTTACATTTTCCATCTTTTAACATATCTATAATTGATTTTTCCATTTTATTCTCCATTCTACTTTCTCTAAGTTGTTTCATACTCTTTACAACACCATTTGATTTCTTAAAACTCTTATTGTTCTCCCAATAATCTTTATCGTCATCAAACATATAATGTTATAAAGCTAATTTATAGTTGTTGAATAACATCTTTGCTTGAGCTGCAGTAATTTTATCAAGAGATAGAATATCAATAAGCAAATCATTTTGTGTTGTTCTATCTAGTATTGTAACTACTTCAAATACAAATTTAATTCCTACAGTTTTTCTTTCTTTTAATTCTAGTTTCCATCCAAGAGTTGCATATGTATTTATATCACATAACATTTCATAGTATTTGTTTTTATCTTTAATTTCGCCTCTGTTATTCTCAACAGCTTTTATAAAATCCATTTGGTCTTTAGTGTAAGTTCTCATAGTAATCCTTTTAGTTTAAATTTTTCATATTGGTTGCAAATATTAGTATAGTTACAATATTTACATCTTTTAATTTCGCCTTTATACAAGACAACAGCTCCACCTTGAAGTGATTTAGCAGACTCAGCATCTTTCTCATTGTCATATACTTTTGTTGCTCTTGCAAAATTTACTTCACCAGATTTATTTGGTTTGTAATATTTATATTTATCTTCACTTCTCCATAATTCTTCATCAGAACATTCAATCATCATATCATCATTTAAAGCCTCATAATGAGCTATAAGAGCTAGTTTATTGTTAATCCAAGTATTTGTATCATCAATACTTAAAAGCTCTATCTTATGGCTTAAAATTCGTTTCTGAGGGTATTGTGAATCTTGCATAGCTTTAACACTTGACCAGTCAGTAAAAATGTATTCTATGTATCCATAATCATCAGTAATTACATCTTGATTCAACCATCTATAAATGCTCATTTGAAGTTTGTAATCTTCTTCTTTTGAACCATAAATAAAACTATATACAGATGTACTTTTAATATCACATACAGTTCCTCTGAATGCAATATCGAATTGACCTGATATAATATAATCTCCAACTTCTTTCTCACTTCTTCGTTCCAATATGACTTCGTCATATATGGACTCAGAAGCGATATAACCTAAAGAATCCATAATCTTAATTACTTTATCTTTTTGTTTCCAAGCTTTCTCAACACTATCGTGTAAAGCAGTTCCCATACTAGAAGCAATCAAGTTCTCAGCATCAATTTCTTTCATATTGTCTTTGTATCTTCTACCTAAAACAATCTGTCTAATTGGCTTTAAAAGAGTTGTTACACTAATAACATTATCTCTTGAGTCATGGTTGTAATTATCCATCAAAGACCATATAGCCATTGGTAATGTCATTTGTGTATTGTTTGTATATTTAGTCATTTTTTAATTCTTTATATAAATTATAATTAGATGGATGTCTTAACTTTTTAATTACTATATTTTCTATTTGAAATATTCTTTGAGTTGTTAAGTTTAAAATCTTCCCTACTTCTTTTTGAGTCATATTGTTAAAAAGTCTATTTAGCATTACTATATATTCTTGTTGTGTAAGATAAATATGCAGTCTTTGTTTGTTTTTTTCTTCTTGAAACATTAATACACAATTAAAGTAATTTAGTATTTCTCCTTTATTCATTCCATGTATTTGTGAATATTTTTTTTCTATTTCGTTCATATCTTTACCCTTTCTATATAATTACTTACTTTACTGTTATTGGCTGCTATTGAATCAAACTTATTAAGTGTTTGTAAATCCATCTTTTTATACGGTATTTCATCCATAAACATACTTCTACACTTCAGGAAGTCTGTTCCAAAAAACCTACATATATCTGGTCTATGTTCATATATAGCACATCTTTGATTCACAAAAAACACACAATTTTGATTATTTATATTTCCTGCAGTATCACTTCTGCAAATAATAACTCTACCTTCAAAGTTAGGATGTTCCCTGCATATTAAATCTTTTATACCTACTTCTTCGCCTTTAGATATTAAGAATAAAGCATTTGGTATTTCAAATGGTATATCCATAATACAACAATGGTTTTCTGTTTTGCAACATTCATTACACAAATCTATTGTGCATTCTTTATTTAATTGTTGGCTCATGTTCTATTCCTATTTCTTTTAAAAATATTTCAAATACATCCATATGATAAAAAGATACCTTTTTATATTCAGGTACATTATCTAACATAGTTATATATCTCATAGTATCTATATCTCCAAGTTCAACTCTTAGTCTTATAACCCTATGGTGCATAATCAAATAATTTAATATAATAATTACCATTATAAGTGAACTGAAATCTCTATCAATAAATGAATCAGCATCAATTTTCTTTAAACTATTGAAATATTTTTCAGCCAATAATACTTCAGCCTTACTAGTTAATAATGGTTTCTTTAGTAATTTCTTTTCTGTTTTTTCTATTCTTTTGATTAAAGATATTAACTCTTTGTCTGTTGCTTTTGAGTATTCTTTTGATATTTGGTTGTAACTTAGTAGTAAGCTTGTAAGTACAGCTTCTTGTACATTTGTTAATTTCACATTCATCTTCTAGTTCCTTTTTATATTGCTTATATGCATCATAGCTTTCTTCGTTAAACATAATAAATCCTTTTTAATCAAATGGTTTATCAAACTTCTCTATTTTATTTCCAGCTTTTAGCCATTCTTTTTCTAGTCTTCTTTCTAGTTCTATTTCTGTTTCTTTCGCTCTCTTTATTACTTTACTTGAACTTTCTGTCAAGCTCTTGTTCATAAATACTGGCTTATTTGGTTGCTTAGTTTTCTTCATCTCTTTCCCTTAAATGTCTCATAACTTCATCCAATAGACTTTTGTCATAAATATTATCTTTATTCAATCTATTTTTAACATCAATTAATTTTCTACAATGTTGATTCAGTACATATTTGTATCTATTTGGCATATATGTAAACGATAAGTTCTCACCATACATATCATAACAATATAGTGCATCACTCTCACTATTGATTAATAAAAAATCATCTCTCATAGTGTCATATGCACTATCAGAATCATCATATTCTCTTTCTTCTGATTCATAATATTCTTTCATTTAATCTCCTTTTCTAATTCTTTCCAAGCTTTCAGTGCTTTATTAGCCCAAACTATACCATTCTCTGATGTTGTTGAATTACTGGCTGAAGCATATGCATTAAAAGCACTGCTCCATAACTCTTTATCAGTTAGTTCAGTTTTTTCCAAATAGTGATGATTAGGAATATTTAACTTCTTAAACTTTCTATTTTTCCATTGTTCTTGTGTCATTTATTCTCCTATAGAATTCTTTATTAGTATTTTTTACTGCATGAATATTTGCAAGTCTTGTTGCTTTATCTTCACTTTTTCCAGTCATAATATGAAGCTCTTTTACAACAAGTACAATTTCTTCATAAATCTCTTTTCTTGTACCAGTTGTGTACCAGTGGTGTTCCAGTGTTGTACCAGTCATTTATTCTCCTAGTATATTATTTAATATAGTTTCAAATGTTGCTTGTTGTGATATTTTATTATCTTTACAAAACTTAGCCCATTTAGACTTTGTAAGCTCTGTAACTCTTATTGAAATTGTAGAATACTTTGTAGTATCTCTTTCTTTTGCTTTTTCAACTATTAATTCTTTGAAATTCATTTATTCTCCTTTGGTTCATATCTATTACAACAGTAATCACAATCTATCATAGAGTGTGAGATTGGAGTATTCTCGTTTCTGCAAATACCTCTATTGTCTTTAAACATATCTAATTCAAAGTGCTTACAACTTTTACAAGTTCTGTTTTCAATTTCTTTATAAATTTCAAATATTAAATCCAAACAAGACTTACCTCTTCTGCTTGATATAAATAAAATCTCATCTTTTGTCATTTAATTTCCTTTATGTTCTTTCATAAATTCTTTTAACCATTTCAATGTTGGCTTTACTAAGAAATTTGTACTGTTTTTCATTTTTTCGTACAATTCATATACATGTTCAATAGTTATATCGTTCCCTTGTACTTGATTAGTATATAGTTTTACATATGGAATGTTATATCTATTTAGCAATCCTCTTAATCTTGATTTATCGTTATATGTTAGTTCTTTAAATATAAACATTTTGTTATCCTTCTATTTCTTCCATATCTTCTGGTTCAAGTAAGTCGTAATCAAACTCTAAATGTTCCATTGTGTCATCCATTGTTTCGTATCTGTCAAATTCAACATCATAGTAGAAAAAGAAATCTCCATTTCTAATATGTTCCATTATTTCTTCTTTTGAGTTGGCTTCAACTCTTACAGTTTGTTTTACCCATACTTGAACTAGTTCTTCAATTGCAAATTCATATCTTTTCATTTCGTAATATCCTTTTATATATCTTCCAAGTTTTAATAAAACTCTTTTTGTTTTTGATAGTTCCCTTATAAGCCATAAGAGCTTTTTTATTGTTACCATTATACTTATTTAGGTATTTAATATAAACCTCTTCTATAGCCATCAGAGAGTTAATAGGAGCTATTGTTTTATGTAGTTTCTTAATTCCACCAATACCAATTGTTGATTTATCTTGATGCTTAATATGATAGTCCATATTTGTTTCAGTTCTTGCGATAGCCAACACCATTGGCAAGTTATCGCTATTTACTTTTTTGCTTCTTCAATAAGCCTTTTTAAATTTTCATCATTTACTTTAGTTCCAACTAATTTCATAATTGATTGTTGTTGGTTGTATATCATCTCATTCTTTGATTCTAGCTTTTGTTTTAACTCACTGTTTAGTATCATTGCAAAGAATAATGCAAAGAAAAATACAAGTGTCATTACTGCAAGTATGTAATCTCTAATCATCTTGTTCCCCTTTTAAGTCTTTTTATTTCTCTGTCTATGAACCATTTAATTTTATAAAGTTCTCTCAATTCATCACTATGGTTGCATTCTCCTAGTCTATAACAAGCTTTAAATATGTTTCCTAAAGCAAAGTTCATATCTTTATGCTCTATAAGGTCTTGTAGGTCTTTAGCTTCTTCTGGTAACTTGTAATAGTCTGTACTACCACCATTGTTTGTTGAATCTAAATTTTGTAGATACTTTGGTTCTTCTTCCATTGGAAATACTTCCGCACTTGTTCTATATAAATCTCTTTCTTCTTTTGTTCCCATCTGTTATTCCTTTTCTATTATAAAATTAAATTTGTAATCAACTGGATAAGCATTGAATATCTTTTCCCATTGTTCCCAAGTGTATTTATTGGCATTGATTGTCTTTGATAAACCGTTCCTTGTTATTACTATTTGTATTATCATTTATTTTTCCTTTCATTAAAATATACTAGTACATACTAATACCTACCATAAGCACTGGTTGCTTACTCGTTAAATTTTAGAATTAATTCAAGAAGAAAGATATCCTCCTGAATGTGTTGAATGTTCTTAGTATGCACAAGTATACATTAACACTTATAGATTGCCCAATCACCTATCCTTACACTACCGATTAGTGCAATTCAATTAAAAAAATTTCCAAAATATACTTCAACAAGATACTTTTGTATCAAAGTAAAAGTGTTCATTGGGCAATTTATAAATATTTTGTAACCGTCATCAAGTTCCCAACAGTTAATATTCCATCCTTGCACTCAATCAACAGTCTAGAGGCAATAACATAGAAGGTCTGGTTGCTTAATAGAAGGTCTGGTTATAAACATTACATTACATAAATATATTATAACAGCTAACATTACCCGATAGGGCAATTGAATTAAGCTTTAGCTTTTCAATTATATTTTTCAAAGAAAAATAAACTCAAAAACGAATGTTTTTGAAAAAATTTTTGAATACACATTAGTGTATTCTCCACTAAAAAAGCGGATTAAAAATATATAATAGAACGAGGGAATTAACATAGCCGACAGGCGAAATTTTTTTTTTAAAATAGGACATTTTAAGTCCTATTTAATTTAGCCTAAAATACTTTTGATTTTAGTAGTTTTTACATTGCTATGATTTGGTTTAACCATTGCAACCTTTTTTGTAATTTTTGATAACTGTTGATGGCTGTTGATTGTAATATAGTAATTAAAATCATCTGTTACAAACGATAATATAATGCAATTATATTCTGAATTGAATTCGCCTAATTCTAATATATCGTTATATGTAATATCTAAATCATTTTCAAGCAAAACTTCATTGTAATAATTTTTTACTTCTTGGATTATATGCCCGTCTGTATCTAGAAAATTATCATTTTCTTTTGTGAAATAATTGAAGCCTTGAAGAGTAAGCCATTTTGAAAATATGCTTATACTCACTTCGCCATTGTAAGCCGTCGGGCTTGTATTTAATAAGTAGGCATCACTTCCACTTATTGCTAAAATAGTTTCTTTTAATAATCCGCTTCTTGTATCTGTATCTGTTGAAATTAAAGTAATGAAATCATAATTTGATTTATTGAAATCTTCTGTTAGATTTTCATTATCGCTTTTGAATAAATCCGTATTATATGAACCAACCGTTTTAGTTTTTTGTCCCGCTATGATGTCTTTTAAAGTAATTTTTGCCATTTTGTTTTGTCCTTGTTTGTAGTTTGTAGTAGGTGTTAGATTGAACATTATCAGTGTCTAGTTTGTTATTTTATAACCATTTATTAAATTTATTAGCAAATTTTGTTGAGATAATTTTATCCGCAAAATTTAAAGCAATAAAAAATATTATTGTAATAACGAGTAATTCCATTTTTTTTCCTTTATCTTTAGATTTTGAGCTTTGGAAAGAAAGAAGCCCGTTAGATAGATAAGAGTTGTCTTCTTTGAAGTGTATCTTTATCCTTGAGTTTCTCGCTTTGTAAGTGTATAAGTCAAGTCGTTTATAAAAATAAACTTAAATTTTGTGTTAATTATCGCACATATAAACATAATAGTATTACATATACATAAAGATAATTAATAAAGAAATTTACTTTTAGTTTTATATGACTTGACACACTTACATTAGAAAGCGAAAGAAATTCAAGGATGATACACTGATAAGACAACTCGGTATATATATAACATTGTATTTCTCCAAAGCATAAAATCAAAGATAAATCATTAAACAAAACAACCATAAAGGAATGTTCAACGAAGTTGGTAACACAACTAAATAGAACAAGATAATACATATATAATCGGATAGGAACGATATAAAATCGTTAGATTTTATTTAGTGGATAGCCAGTAATATATTTAATTACAAGAGGTTGTTTATATTCCATAATAAGATAGATAAACATACAGTTAATACATTTACTTAGGTTATTAATTATAATGCCTTCTACATAGCTTATATTGCTTCTATTGTATTATATTTAAGTATAGAATAATAAGGATATTTGTTTATACTAGTTTTATATACTTATTTATAGTTATTTACTATAGTTTTATATAGTTTTACTTACTTATTTACTTAATTATTTAATAATATATTACTAATATATATACTTACTCTTGACAAATTAAATAAATAATGTATAATTATATTTATATTATATATATTTATATATTATTACTCTTATATATTTTAACAATATAACTTATAAATCAAAAACTATACAAATTTCTAACTATATAACAAGACTAATTTTACTACACAGACAACCCTATGGGGGTATTACAACTTTTCTTCCTCACCGATTGGTGTTTCTAGTTTTTCTGATACATTTTTATACTTACTTAATCTAATCTTAATTCTATAGTTGTTGTTTACTTGGATGTGTTAATGAGGTTTATTTAATGAAAGAGCCAATACATAGAGAAAGGAACAAAACTTATGTATTGGTTGTTTGTATTGTACCCACTATATGTTGAATTTGAGTAACAATGGTGATACTATTGATGTTATTTGTGGTATGTGTTTGTTTACCTTCTTGAATGTCATTTGCTTGTGTTCGCTAAGGAGCTTTATGTGTGTTGATTTGTAGTGTTGTTTATGTATTATGTACAGGAGTGTTTTGTACATTGATAGATAGAAGTGATTGTCTGTCTTGTATAGTGATGATGACTCTATGAAGTATGATATGTAGTATAGTATTGCATAATACAGGATTCGTTTAGGATTCTTTTTTGGTTGCGGTATTGCTTTGTATTGTGGTATTTGTTCTAAGAAGATAGATAGTTTATTTGTTGCATTGTCTATTTCTTCTTTTGTTAGATTGTTTGTTATACGGTCTTGTTTTAAGCCACGATATCTGTAATCTGCATTGCAGCCAAATAGAGAACGGTGTAAATGTTGTTGATAGTTGATTGTTATAAGTCCTACTTCTTGGATGTTTATTGATTTATCTTCTGATGCATTGATAAAGTAATCTCTGTTACAGTGTGTGCATAGAACTCTTGAGAATTGAGTTAGTAATGGTCTTTGACAATGTAAGCAATATCCTCCTGCCTCTTTTATGTCTTGGTAGTATTGTTGTTTTTTAATTAATTGCATCTATTTTAACCTTTCTGTGATATTATTTTGAGTGCATTATAATACAAGAAAGGAAAAATATGAATTATGAAGTAAAAGAAGCTATTGAAAAGCTTGAAGAAAGTCTTTACAATAAAGATATGGTACTTGAATTATGTGATGTTACTGTGGATGATTACTCAAGAGGTGTTGTATATGGTAGAATTGAAATGATTAATAGGTTTAAGGCTATATTATTGGAGGAAGATGATGAAGAAGAGAGTGAGTCTTAAGTTATACGAAGATAAGTATAGAAATGATTTGTTAGTTTTATTGGCTGCTTTTGCTAAAGAAGTGTATAATACTGACGAACCAGTAATTAATGTAGATGAATTTATTTTATGTCATAATGCTGGTGTCTATATGGTTGTCAATGATGATGATGTAGGAGTAGGATTTAGTTCTTTTAGTGTTAATTCATATTTTGGTATGAAAGATACTGTCTTAAGCAATAACTATATGTTCATTGATAAGGATTATAGAAGAACGAAAGCTATGCATTTGATTAGTTTACAATCAGGAATTATCTGTCTTGAAAATGGTATAGGATTAGAACACTTTTATACAGTTGGCTCTGGTAGTGTACCATTCATTGGTAGATTAGGTGGTAAGCATTTGTTTGATGCTTATGAATATTCTCTTGAAGCTGTTACTGAAGAGGTAAATAGACTTAAGAGCAAAGTAAATATAAAGGATAGATAAATGGGTGGAAGTTCAAAAGCTCCTGCAGCAGCAGCTCCTCAACCAATTATAGCACCTTCAGCTCCAATTGAAGAAGCTGGTGTTCAAATCGGTGATGGATTAGATAAGAAAAAAGTAAGTGGTAAATCACAATTAAAAGTTCCTTTGGCTAAAGCAGATAATGTTGGGCTAAATACTGGAACAATGGTATAACGCATGAAAAAAGCATCTGATTATTACTCAGAACTAGACGGACTTAGAAGTACCGTTATAGATAGAGCAAAAGAAGCTGCTGAATTAACTATTCCATATGTATTTAGGGAAATTACTGAAAGTGAAAATGATGCACTAAAGACGAATGTAGTTCAGTCTTTTGGTGCTAAGTTAGTTAATCACTTAACTGGTAAATTCGCTTTAAGTATATTACCTCCAAGTCATACATTTTTTAGATTGAGTCCTACAGAAGAAGCATTACAGGCTATTACAGATGGTGATGCAGAAATGAAGAATGAGATTGAGAAGATATTGGCTATTAAAGAAGAAGGTATACTTAGATATATTAATAATAGTAAATTTAGAAGTGCTTTATATAGAGCATTAAAGACAAGCATGGTAACTGGTGATGCTCTTATTGAAAGAGTTGAAGTAGAGAAACAAAAAACTTATATCGTTCACAATATGAATAAGTATGTTATCAAAAGAGATTATAGTGGAAACATTTTAAGACTTGTAATCAAAGAAACTAAGAATTATAAGGCTATGCCTGAAGACCTTAAGAAGACTGGTGAAAAAGAAAGTCCTGATGTTGAAACTCAAGACAAAGATATCTATACTCATGTTTGGCTCGAAGATGGTAAGTATAAGATGAATCAAGAAATTGATGGTGAAATTGTTCCTGGAACAGAAAGAGATTTAAAAGGTTTTAATGATGCATTTATATCATTGAGATGGAATAAACTTGATGGTGAAGATTATGGTAGAGGATTTATTGAAGACCATATTGGAACATTAAGAAGTCTTAGTAAACTATTGAGAGTATTGAATGAAACAAGTGCTATTGCTGCTAAAGTTGTTTATACTGTTAATCCAAATGGTATGACTAAGCTAAAAGACTTTCATGGTGCTAAGCATGGTGGAGTTATTAGTGGTAGAAATGAAGATATTGGTGTTATTCAAACTAACAAGGGTAATGATTTACAAATGACTTATTCATTGATTAATGATTATAAGAAAGAACTTTCTGAAGCATTCTTAATGGTAGGTGCAAGTATAAGAGATAGTGAAAGAACTACTAAATTTGAGGTACAACAAATAACTCAAGAACTAGATGCTTCTTTTGGTGGACAATATACTGGTATTGCTGAAGATGTACAAGTTCCTTTGATTAAAAATGCAATGAGTGAACTAGGTATTAAACTTGATAAAGATATAGATGTAGTTATTACTGCAGGTGTTGAAGCATTAGGTAGAAGTATCGAACTTGCTAAGTTAAATGGAATGATTCAAGAGTTAATGATGCTAGGTCAATTAGTTGGTCAAGAACAAGTTGCTATGACTGTAAATGTTGCAAACATTACAAGTTCTATAGTTTCTAATAGTGGTATTGCAAGTAAAGGATTCTTGTATAGTGCTAAAGAAATGCAACAAAATCAAATAGCTCAAAAAGAAGATGCTATGGCTCAACAAATGATGCAAGGTGCATTACCTCAAGCAGGACAAAATATGGCTAATCAAGCTGCACAACCTGAAGGTCAAATGGCATGATAGTATTTAGTAGCATAGGTGTTATTTATAATCGTATAAATAAAGGTCCAGCTATTAATCAACAAGCCAAAACAGATTCATCTGTTTTGGATGTTGATTTTAGTAGTATGAGTAGAGATGAATTAAAGGTATGTTTAGTTGAGAAGAATATTAGTTTTCAGCCAAATATAAAAACAAGTAAAATAATTGAATTACTAAAAGGAAACAAATAATGGATACAAATTTTATGGATGAGATAAAAAATAATGCTGGTGTAGAAGCACCTGATAGTGCTTTAGAAGAACATGATGACCCAGAAGTACAAAAGACTATTAATAGATTAAATGGTAAAGAAGAACTTCCTATAGAAGAACTTCCAAGTGAACAAAATAAAGAAGTTTTATTTGCTAACAAATATAAATCTATTGATGAGTTGAAGAAGGGAATTACTAATATTGGTTCAAAACTACCTGAGTATGTACTTGAAGGTATGAGTGAAAAAGCACTTGAACAACATTATCTTGAATTGCAAAAAGAATTTACTAATACTAGAAAAGAAGAAAAAAAGTATAAACATTCTATTGATGATGTAAAAGAAGTACCAAAAGAAGAAGTTGCAAAGATTGAAGAAGGTATTAAAAATACTGATGTTTATGCAAAAGCAAAAGCTGAGTTTGAAGAAAAAGGTGGAATAAGTAATGCTACTTATGAATCACTAGAAAAGATGAATATTCCTAGCGAAGTAATAGATGGATATCTTGATAGTATAAAAGCTAAACAAGTAGAATTTACAAATAACATTTATTCTATCGCAGGTGGTGAACAACAATTCAATGCTATGAAAGAATGGGCTGAAAATGGTGGTATTCCTAAAGAGCAAGTAGATGCAATTAGTTCTATGACTGATTACAATATGATAGCTATTGCACTTGAAGGTGTAAAAGCAAAATATGATGCATCAAATAAGCAACCAGTAAGAATTTTAGGTGGTGATACACAAAGTTCTAGCGGTTATAAGAGTAGAGATGAGTATATAAGAGATGTTTCTGACAAAAGATATGGTGTAAGCAGAGCCTATACAGACGCAGTTGAGAAGAAATTTGGAGTAAGTAAGTTTTAAACCCTTGACAAACTTATAAAAATATGTATATAATTCGATTAAGATGTATCCGTAAAAAGATATTCTTAATCTGAAAAGCAACTACACTTGTAGCACCTGCGAATTAAGACACCTAAGATTATTCAATCAAAGATAAATCCAAAAAACCAAAACAAAACAAATTAAATAAATTCAAGGACTTAATATGGCTGATATAGCTACAAGAGAAAGTTTAGCATTAAAAATTTATGCTGAAACATTAACTGCTTTCGAAAGAAAAAACGTATTCATGGAGCTTGTAACAAAGCAAACAATTAATGGTGGTAAATCTGCACAATTTATCGTTGATACTAGAGGTGTTGAGGCAAATGTTGCTGGAATCGTTGCTGGTACTGCCGGAACTGTTGGTGCTAATGCATTAAATAGTGGTGTTGTTAGAACTCATAATTTAGGTGTTGATTCAAGAACTCTTGCATCTGATATCTTAGTTGGAGAAAGAACAATTACTGTTGAAAGACCAAAAGTAATCAGAAAAAACATTGATGATTTTGATGCTCAAATCGTACCTTACAACACTAGAACAATTGCTACTGGTCAAATGGGTAGAAGTATGGCTTCTTATGTAGACCAAAGAGTAATTTATGAATTAGATAAAGCAATGGTTGCTACTGCACTTGTTGATTCTAACAATGGTTCAATTGAAGTTCAAGATACAGCTACAAACATCTTTAATGCAGATATCAAAACTGGTGGAACTGCTGGTACTAGAGAAGCAAAAGGTGATGCACTTGTTGAAACTTTATTCTACGGTGTTGGTGAACTTGATGGAAAAGACCAAACAGGATATGAAAGAGTATTTGTTACTAATAACGAAAACTACTACAATCTATTACTTTCTCAAAAAGCAGTAAATAGAGATTTCAATGCTGGTGATAATGGTTCAATTGCTGATGGTAATGTATTCAGAATTGGTGATGTTATGATTCTTAGAAGTAACAGTTTATATGCTGGTCTTTTAACTAACACACTTGCACAAGTTGGTGGTGGTGATGAGTTCGTTGGATTCATGTTATCTAAAAATGTTATCGGTATGTTAGAGCTTAAAGGTCTACAAACTAAACAATGGATGGATGATGATTATGACCAATATATTATGAAAGCTACATTGACTGCAGGTTACGGTATTCTTAACCCAGCTTCATTAGTTGCGATTACAACTGGTTCAGAAAATTCATAATATCTAGAACTCTAGGTATTAGAACTACTAAAGAGAAGTCGCATGGCTTCTCTTTTTTTTTAATTAAAGGATATAAATGACGCAATTACAAGCAATAAATACAATGTTATCGTATGTCAATGAAATGCCTTTGTCTAGTCTAAGTGGTAATCTTCCAATTGAAAAATTAGCAGTTAATATTTTGTATGAAGAAATATATGCATTAAATAAAGCATTAGATACTTCATATACTACATTTGATGATGTAGGTTCAGATAAAGATATATTAAAAATATATATGGTTAAAAGAGCCTCTAGGTCATTATTTAATCGAGTTATAGGATTTGAAGATAAAGGTGCAGAACAACTTATGTATGATGTTGTTGAAGCTACTAGCTATGTAATTAGATATATGCTTGATAACAATCTTAACTCTGAAGAAAGACTTATTCTTAATTCATTGGCTGTTGATTCTTCTACTATTAAAAATATACTTGATATGAAATTGATTACAGACAAAATTAGTGGACTAATAGAACGGTCTAAAGATATTATGCTTAGTATTGGATGGAACTTCAATTCAAATGTTATGACATTGCAACCAAATAATGATGGATATATTGTTATTCCAGATAACTATTTGAGTGTAGATGCATTTGATGAGCAAGATGACTTTATTATTTCTGACTGGAAACTATTCAATAAGACTGAACAAAGTTATATATTTGATGGTGGTGTAGAATGTTTGGTTGTTTATGATGTAAATCTTGATGACTTAACTAATAGTCTATATAACTTAGTATTCTGTAAAGCAAAATTATCTGCTGCATTAGCATTAGGATTAGATGGTAAAACACTTCAAGCATTAACTTATGAATTAGAAGCTGCAATGATAGAAGCAAAAAGTGAAGATGCTGCAAGTTTAGATTACAACTTATTGAGAGATGACTTTGTAACTACTTTAGTAGATAGAACGAGATTGTAATATGTTAGTAAATTATAATCTTAACAATTTATCTGGTGGTATTTCACAACAACAACCAGAACTAAGATTTGACAATCAAGTTGAAGATATGATTAATTTTACAATAACAAACAATGAAGGTGTAGTTAGAAGGAATCCTACTACATCTGTAATTGAAAATCTAACAGATACTGTTTCTAATACTACTCCAATTCATGCATACACTGACGGTTCAGGAAATGGATATGGAATGTTTATTTCTAAGAGAGATGGAAACTGGGGATTAAGAGTATTCGATACTGATGGTAATGCTAAAACTGTACTAGGAGATGATACACTAAGAACTTATTTTGGAACAAGTGATTCAAATTATGTTGCATCAAATGTTCAATTTCTAACTGTTGCTGATACTACATGGGTTCTTTGTAAAAATAAAGTAGCATCAATGAATGCTGGTGCAAATACTTCATATAATAAGAATAAAGCATTCTATTGGGTAAAACGAAGTTTTGATAATGGACAAGGTGCTGGATATACATATGAAGTTAAATTAAATGGCACATCATATACTGGAACTGGTACAAGCACAATAACTGCTGCAAATGGATTAGCATCTTCAATATTAGGTGCAGGATATCAGGTAAAAATAGTTGGCTCAATTATTAGAATACAAAAAAGTGATTCTACTGCATTTACTTTTGAATGTGGAGATAGCTGGGGTAATCAAGCTAGTTTTGGATGGGAAAATGAAGTACCAAAAATAACAGACTTACCTGCTGATATGAGAGGTTTTACTACTGCTGAAGTTGGTATAACTGCTGTTACTGGTTCAACAAAGAATGAGTTCACTAATTATTATGTTTCATGGAATGAAGAAGCATGGAAAGAATCTGGAATGGAAGGACTACAAACTTCTATAAACAATACTACTATGCCTGTTAAATTAGTAAGACAAAGTGATGATAGTTTTGTTATATCTACTGCAGATTTTGTTACATCTAAAGTTGGTGATTATGATTCAAATCCATTACCAAGTTTTATTAATAACACTATATCTAATATGTTTTTCTTCAAAGATAGACTAGGATTTACAAGTGGTGAATCTGTAATATTAAGTGAAACAGGTCAGTATTATAATTTCTTTGCTACAACAGTTATGGAAGTATTAGATTCAGACCCAATTGATGTTACTATTGATAGTAATACTGTAAGTAATATTAGAAATATAACTGCATCAAATGGAGCTTTAACACTATGGTCTGATAATGCACAATTCTTATTGGCTGGTGGAGAAATATTAAGTCCTGCAACAACTAGAATATCTCAAACAAGTAGTTATGCTTGTGATAACAATATACCTCCTATCGTTGTAGATAATGAAGTTATATTTGTTAATAAAAGAGGTGAATATAGTGAGCTAATGATTTATAGTCCAGCATCATTACAAGCTGATAAATCAAGTGCTGAGAGTATTATGCCACACTTACCAAAGTTTATAAAAAGCGATATAGTATCTTTAGTTGCAAGTCCAGAACATAATATGGTATTTGTACTTACTGCATCTGAACCAAAAGTTATATATGTATATAAATATCTAGTTCAAGGAAATCAGAAAGTAATGAATAGTTTCTTTAAATGGACTTTTGATAATTACACTCAAGCAAGTAAAATAATAGCTCTTACTAATAATTTATATATTATTGGCTTAGGAATATTAGATGAAAGATTTGTAAGAAAAATTGGATTAGGACATGCAGAAAATTATGATTCATTAAAAGTTTACAATGATGTTGTAAATCAAGAAGGTATAATTACTGGTGCTAAATACTTATCACAAATCGTTCTTAGTCCTCAAAACATTAAGACTAATCAAGGTAGTTATTTTATAAGTGAGAAATTCTTTATAAAAGACATAAAGATAAATTTATCAACAATGTCTACTGCTAATGGCTCTAAAAATTATGTTAATAGTTTGGCTGTAAGAGTATTCAATAAAGAAAGAAATGAGTATATTCTAAATAGTATTGCTACTGGAATAGAAGACAAATTGTATATAGGTATTGATAGCGATAAAGCTACTATATCTATTGGCTCAGACGAAGATGGCTATGTAAATATTGGAACAATAAATGTTACTGGTATGATTAGACATAAAACAAAAAATATATAAAGGAGGTTTGAATGGCATTAGGATTAATACAAAATTTTACTGGAACAGGTTCTATTACTAATTATCAAATAGTTGGTGATATATTATCTAAGAATCATGTAGCTGTATGGTTTGATGACAACTCTATAAGAGAAAATCCAAATACATATGATGTATTCGGAAATACTATAATCTTTAAAATAGCTCCATCTTCTGGTGTAACTATTAAAGTTGCAGTTAGTGATGATGGTGAAGGATTGGAAGTAGTACCAAATAGTATTACATCACTATATGAAAATATTGATAAAATAGATTCTGTATATGAAAATATTGAAGAAGTAGTAGCAGTTGGAACTGAACTAATTAATTACAATACTATTGAAACAGTTGGTACTGATTTACTTCTTGGCTCAGAAAGTGAAATAAGAAAAGTAAACTTAGCTAAATCAAATATAGATATTCTTGCAGATTTAACTGATGAAATAGAAGATGTTGCACAAAATTTAGGTTCTATATCTTTAGTTGCAACTGATTTATCTATGGCTGGAATTGTAGATGTTATGGATGCTGGTAGTATTACTGCACCTGTAACACAAGAGCTACAAGGAAATTCATTGCTAAGAGTAATTGGTGATGAAATGTTGGCTACAGACAATATTGAAAATGTTGGAGCTGACTTACAATTAGGTATAAATAGTGAAATCAGAAAAGTTAATTTATTGCAACCAGATATAGAAAGTATATTAGCTATTGAATCAAAGCTTGATGATGTTATCGCTTTAGATGATAGAATAATAGATGTTACATCAGAGCCTCTAAGACAGTCAATTATTGATGCTGAAGCAAATATACAGACTGCAATAGATAAAGCTGCTGAAGCCTCTGTGAGTGCTTCAAATGCACTATCTCAAGCTAACATATCTACAGCTCAAGCAGTTATATCTACAAATCAAGCTGTAATATCTACTGCACAGGCTGTTATATCAAATGACAAATCAGTTATTGCAACAAATCAAGCTACTATTGCTACTACACAAGCAGGAATATCTACAACACAAGCAGGTATCTCAACTACTAAGGCAAGTGAAGCTCTTATTAGTGCAAATGCTTCTGAGGTTAGTAATTTAGCTTCTTATGATAGTGCAGTTGATTCTGCTAGTTCAGCTAGTGCATCTTTAAATAGTGCAAACAATTCAAGTGCAAGTGCAACATCATCACATAATAGTGAAGTAGTAGCATTAGCTCAAGCTGCAATAGCAACATCTCAAGCAGCTACTGCTACGAGCCAAGCAAATACTGCAACTACACAAGCTAACATAGCAATTACTCAAGCAGGAAATGCTCTTACAAGTGCAAACAATGCAGATGCTAGTGAAGCTCTTGCATTAAGTTATAAAAATGATGCAAGTGATAGTGCAGATGCTTCAACTACAAGTGCAACAAATAGTTATAATAGTTATTTAGATTCTTTAGATAGTGCAAATACTTCAATTACTCAAGCTGGTATTTCAACTACAAAAGCAGTAGAATCAAATACATCTGCAGTAAATGCATTGGCAAGTGAAAATAAAGCTAACTTGTGGGCAGAAGAAGATGAAGATGTTGAAGTTGAAACTGATGCCTACAGTGCTAAACACTGGGCTATAAAAGCTCAAGAGCTAGTTTCTAACGGAATCATAGATGATACTGAACCTTTGACTACAAAAGTGTATAGTTCACAAAGAACTCTTGATTTACATAATGCACAAGCAACAACAATTGCATCATTGGCTGGAGCAAGTTGCAGTTTCTATAATAACTCAACACAGCCAATACCAGAAGACCCAAGTGCATTTGTTTCATTAACATGGACAAATAATCAAGCAAGTACAAATAGTGATGTATTTGAATTGGGAACTAACTCTATTATTTTTAAAAAGAATGGTGTATACAACTTCTTAAGTTCATTAACATTTTATAGATTGAATAGTAGTGCTACTGCTATAATTACATTTGAAATATATAGAACATCAGATAATGTTACAATACAATCGTATTCACAATCTATAGATATGGATTCTGGTACTAAAATGACTGTACCAATGAATAGTTTATTAGTTATTAATGATGTGGTTGGAACAGAAGAAATAAGAGTTAGAATGAGAAGTACATCTGTTAATGGAAGCATTGAAATGTATAACTTTAATAGTTTCTTATCGTTGTCATCTATAACAAGTAGTGCAACAACTGATATTATGAATGAATCATTAGGTGCAGAAGTAACAGGAGTATTGGTATGAAAATAACAGAAATAATTGATAATATAATTACTAAAATGAATTTAGCTACAGGGCATATTGCCTCGTCAGCTAATCCTCATTCAGTAACAAAAACACAAGTTGGTCTAAGTAATGTTGATAATACAAGTGATGCAAATAAGCCAGTATCAAGTGCAACACAAAGTGCTTTGGATTTAAAAGCAAATCAATCTACTACTTATACTAAGATAGAAGTTGATTCTGCAATATCAGGACTAGTTGATTCAGCACCACTAACATTAAATACTTTAAATGAGTTGGCTGCAGCTTTAGGTGATGATGCAAATTTTTCTACTACTGTAACAAATAATATTGCAACAAAAGCACCATTAAATAGTCCAACATTTACAGGAACAGTTAGTGGAATAAATGCTACAATGGTTGGACTAGAAAATGTAACGAATGAAAGTAAAACTACAATGTTTACTAATCCTACATTTACTGGAACAATAACAACTGAAAATATAAATATAACTGCTTTAAATTTAGACTTAGGAGGTTTATAAGATGGCAAAACAATTACAATTAAGAGGTGGAACTACAGCACAACATTCTACTTTTACTGGAGCAGTAAGAGAAGTTACTGTTGATACAGATAAAGATGTTGTTGTAGTTCATGATGGTGCAACTGTTGGTGGATTTCCAATGGCAAAGAAAACAGATGTAGATTCTGCAATAGGTACTGCAGTTCTATTAACTGGAAATCAAACAATAGATGGAACTAAAACATTTAGCTCAACAATTTCTGGTTCAATTACTGGAAATGCAGGAAGTGCTACAACAGCTACAACAGCAGGTTCTTGTACTGGAAATAGTGCAACAGCTACTACTGCTAGTTCTTGTAGTGGTAATTCTGCTACTGCAACTAGTGCCACAAGTTCTACTACTGCAACAAACTTAGTAGGAGGTTCTCTTGGAACTATTCCATACCAAAGTGCTTCTGGAACAACAGCTCAATTAGCTGCTGGTACAAGTGGATATTATTTAAAATCTAATGGTGCTGCTGCTCCTAGTTGGGCTGCAATTGCTGCTGGTGGAGCATTTTTAAATTCAACTACAATTACTGCATCAACTACTTGGACTGCACCAGCTGGTGTAACAAGAGTTTTAGTACAGATATGTGGTGGTGGAGCAGGTGGAGCTTTCTCTGGTCAGCCAAGTGTAACACCTGCGTGTGGCGGAGGAGGTTCTTGCGGTTATCAGTCTTATCTTGCAACAGTTAGTCCAGGAACTGGGTACACAATATCTATCGGAGGAGGTGGAGGTCAAAATGCAAACGGTGGAAATACTACTGCATTTGGATTTACTGCATATGGTGCTAGTACTGGTAGGTACACAGTAGGAGGAAAAAATGGGACAGCAGGGAGTAATGGTGGTTGTGCCGATACTATTAATAGCTATTGTGGTTATGGTGCTAACGGTCCTTATGGAGGTGGAACAAGTATGATAAATTGGTCATCAGGTTCTCCTGGAAGTGCAACAAATGTAGGGGCAGGTGGTTCAGGTAGTTTATCTATTTATAACTCAACTATATTTGATTATCAAACACGTAGTGCTGGTTCTGGGTATAGAGGACAAGTAATAATAAATTATTAAGGATAAAAATGATAGATATAGCAGAAATAAATAAAAAAACAAATGTAGTTAGCAACATTCTTTATTGTGAAGATAATTTTTTAGATTATTATAGTTCTGATGAAAATTATGCAATTAAATATAATTGGAACTCTTCAATAGACATTGAAACTCCAAAAATTGGTTGTTTCTTTTTAGAAAATAAGTATCTTACAGCAGAAAAAGCAATAGAGTTAGAATTAGTTACTAAAGAATTTTGTAAAGAAAATAATATTACATATATTATTAGTGGAGAAGAAGCAAAAAAAGAAACTGAAATACCAGTAGCTGTATTATAATAAAAGGATATAAAAATGAATATCTTAATAAACATATTGATAGCTATACTTGGGTCTGAAACAATTAAAGTTGTAGCTAAAAGAGCAGAAGATATAGAATTTATAAGAGCAAATCAAGGAGTAACAAATGGCTTGTAAAAAGAAAGGTGGAGGTAAAAAGAAATGAATATATTAATAAATATACTAATGAGTATTCTTGGTTCAGAAACTATAAAAGTAGTAGCTAAGAAGGCTACTACAGCCTTATTGGAAAGAACTGGTACATCTATAGACCCAGAACTATCTAAAGCTATTATGAGTGATATAGCTAATTCTAATGGCAACAATGTTACTATTGCACAAATAAGTAAAATAGTAAAAGGTTTGTAATGGAATTAGAGCCAAGAATTAGAGAGTTGGAAAATAGCCATAATTTATTGGTTCAAGATATTAGAAGCATAAATAAGACTTTATCTAAGATTGAAGTGTCTATTGAGAAAATGAATGATACTCTTAATAAGTTTCTAGTAATAGAAGAAAGAGTACATACTAATACAGATAGATTAAATAAGCTAGAAGATGCACAATCTAAAGCTTTATGGTACATAGCCACTACATTCATTTCTGGGTTAGTAGCTTTCGTTTATGGTCAATCAAGATAATGATTGAATTAATATTTACATTATCAATACTAGTAATAGTGTTGGTGATGTTTTTTCATTTAGATAATAGGAGCAATAGATGAGGTTATTTGCTAAAGCAATATTAGTATATATCTTATTTGCTTTTCTTATTAGCTTTATAGCTATTGGCTGCAGTGATGCTTATAGATATCCTTGTCATAACCCAGAGAATTGGAACAAACCTGAATGCAATAAACCAGACTGTTTAGCTTCAGGAGATTGTACTGAAATGATAATGGGTATAGATAAATTAAAGGAAATGAATGCAACGAAGCTTAGATGAGTTATTAAGATTTATAATAGGAATAATGTTGAGTTTAGTTCTATTCTT
>ERZ1034365.125-NODE-125-length-40936-cov-3.766416_pt1 | contig 40936 bp, 33 predicted proteins | sample MGYA00520615_ERZ1034365 | MGnify/ENA primary metagenome ERZ1034365 (study PRJEB33736, sample SAMEA104284505) | Azolla filiculoides | biome: Urban; feature: Water surface; material: Ditch water | place: Netherlands | collected 2015-10-28 | depth 0-0.1 m ...
TACAAGAAGAAAATGTATTTCAAGGCAAGTTTCGTATTTATCTAAGTTTAAGCAATAGCACTTATCAATATGCTTTTACAATAGATGATGAGATGAATGACGATGATTTAATTTTTGAATATGAATACGAAGGAAATCATTTTAGTATTCTGATTGACAGTATGACTATTCAGTATTTGAAAGGTTCTACGGTAGACTGTAAACAAAAAGAAAATGAAAGAATGCTTACAATAACAAATCCTAATGCGGCTAAGGAGTAAAGTTTTGAACCTAGATTATCAACAAATTCAAGACGTTCAGGATTCCTGATTTTTCAATGATTAAAATTTTAAAGAATTTGTTAACCGAAATTATGGATTGGGTTTTCTACTTTACCATTTCCGTAACAATCTTTTTTGCTTGATTTGAATTACCCCAGCTTGCAATTTCATGCAAAACAGGCATCAGACTTTTCCCTGAATCAGACAAAGTATATTCTACTCTTTGAGGGCTTTCTTTAAACTCTTTTCGTTCAATTAATCCTAAAGTCTCTAATTCTTTTAATTCATTAGAAAGCACCTTATTAGAAATAGCAGGCATTAATTGGTTTAGTTTCCCGAACCGCAATGAACTTTCACCAATACAATTTAAAATTATAGGTTTCCATTTTCCACCAAAAATGGACATGGCTCTTGTTACTGGACAATCATAAGGGTTTTCTATATATCTCATATAATTTGTAGTAACCTACGGGTTACCGGTATTTAATTTATTGGTTACAAATATACACTAATGATTGTAAATTTGTAAAAAACTATAAAACTAGAAACATGAAAAAGATTGTATTACTTCTGACCGTATTTTTATCTATGAGCAATTTACATGCACAAACAACAACAGCTGATATCGTTAAAGACTGGGAAAGAGCCAAAGCCTTTACTAAAGAATATCTGGATGCAATGCCTGAAAGCGGCTATTCCTTTAAGCCAACAAAAGAAATGCGTTCTTTTTCGGGTCAAGTTTTACACTTGAGCGATGCGATATATGGTTTTGTGGGTTCCGCAACAGATGAGAAACCGCCAGTAGGTTTTGGGGATTTAGAAAAATCCGGTGATGAGAACAAAGCAAGCGTTACCGCCAAAGTAATGGCTTCCTATGATTTTGCTATTAATGCTATCAAAAAATATCCTAATGCAAAACTTTCGGAGCCTATTAAATTGTTCGGACAATTTGATATGAACAGAGAGCAGGTTTTAAACAAATGTTTTGAACATCAAACCCATCACAGAGCACAAACAACGGTTTATTTGAGATTAGTGGGCGCTACACCTCCCGCTGAAAAATTATTTTAATATATGAAAATCAATAAAAGTATTTGGCTGGTAATTGTTTTGCTGGTCTCCATAAATATATTTGCTCAAGAAAATACGAGTGAGAAAGAAATTGGTATACATTTATATGTGAATCCAAATGTAGGAAAAGATGATTCCGATGGTACAAAAGACAATCCTGTTAAATCACTACCCGAAGCAGCAAAACGAGTTAATAAAATGGTTGGCGAAGGGACTATTGAAGTGTATTTGTCAGCGGGAACGTATGGCTTATCTGAAACAGCCGCTTTTAATCCAACTAATTGGAAATTTTCTAAAAAGGATCGTTTGATTATTCGTGCTGAAATTTTACCTGATAGCACGGTTTGGAATCCGAGTAAGATGCCAATTATTGTTTCAACAATGCCTTTTAACTTAGAAATAAATGATAAAAAGGAAGTAACAGGCGGTTCGAATTATGGCATTTTGATTGAAACCAGTCATGTGACAATTCAAGGATTACGTATATTGGGAGAACCAGTACACGAAAAACCTTCTGAAGGAGTATTAGTTCGAAATTATCCTATTGTTTGGGAAGGCAAGAATTTAAGCGATTTGAGAATAACACAATGTTTGTTTTTAGGCAACAAATTTGCTTTGCCAAATCACTTAGGGATTTTAGCAAGTGGTAAAGAATTAGAGGTTGACCATTGTGTTTTTTATGGTGTTAAAGATGCTGTTGTTATGTGGAATACACCGGCAGATCAATGTACAATGCACCACAATTTGATTTTAAATAGTTATGGAGCCGTTGTATGGACTTGGTCTACGATGGAAGATTTCAAGTTTTACAACAATGTGATTAGCGGTGCCAATGTATTGTGGGTTCTAGAAAAAGAAGCCAAAAATTCATACACTATTCAAAATTCTATGCTAGTCGGATATAATGAATTAGTGAATAAAGGCGGTGGTCCACAAGATTTTGGAATTCCGGCCGACCCGAAAAAGTTGAAGTACAATTCAGATTTTAAGATTAAAAAAGTTGGAAGTTTGGCTGTTGAAGAAGATCAAACTAGTCGTTATTATTTACAATTGAAGCCAGGGACATTAGGAACTGCCTATGATGCAGGATTATTTTATAAAGTAGAGTAGATGAAAAAAGTAATAGTATTTTTAGTATATGTGATTTTTTGCTCAAGTGCGTTTGCACAAAAACCGTTGCGTCATTTCATGCAAAGCAAAGACGAACAAATAAATACCATTCCCTATGGAAATAATCCACAGGCAGGGCATTATGTACAATCTAAAGATGCCAAAATTTACTATGAAGTATATGGCAAAGGGCAACCCATTGTACTATTACATGGTGGATTGTTTGGGTCAACCGTAGAAATGGCAAGAATCATAGATAGTCTTTCCGTTAATTTTCAGGTAATCGCTGTTTCTACCCGTGGGCATGGGAAATCAGAAATTGGAACCGAAACATTGACATTAGAACAAAGAGCGAATGATGTACTGGCAGTAATCCGAAAAGTAACTTCAGAAAAAGTAATGATTCTTGGATTTAGTGATGGAGGATTTACCGCTTATAAATTTGGCTCGATGTATCCTGATAAAGTTAAAAAAATGATTGTGATAGGCGCGGGTGTTTTATATCCCGGATTAAGGGATTTTAGTTTCAACTTCAATCAAGCGATGGAAATGGATTCGGAATTTTGGGCACAACAACGTGCCTTGATGCCAGAACCGAATCGACTAAAAGAGGTGTTTCAGCAAATTGCAACTTGTTATAGCCAACTTACTGTAGGAGCTGAATTATTGGGCGCTATCCAATGTCCCGTTTTAGTGATGGCGGGAGATCGAGACGAGGGCAACTCCGTACAAAATGTTTTAAATGCTGCATTATTAATTCCGAATCACCAATTAGCGATTATTCCAAATGCTGGTCATCCTGCTTTTATTGTGAATTTTAACGCCACATGGGCAAGTATAGCTCCGTTTATAAAAGAAAACTAAATCAGCTCAACATGAAAAAAGTAATTTTATCCTGCGTCCTTCTTTTAAATATTACGATAGCTTTTGCTCAAAAATTCATCTGGGATAAGCACGAATTTGAAGCCGTAAATACCAAAACGGAAATTGTCGAAATGGATGGTGTTCAAGTCTTAAAAGTGGAGCGCGACTTAGTTGCTTCTCCTTTTAACGAGAAAAACATAGACACTTCAACGGATGGTCCTACTTACGTTAAATTAACGAATGTTGACATCGATAACGGAACGATTGAAGTTAAAATGTTAAGCCGAATCATGGAGAATTCCCCTTTTCCTGCTGCGCGTGGATTTATTGGCGTAGCGTACCGCATAAATCCAGAAAATAAAAATTTTGATGCCATTTACCTTCGTCCAAGTAATGGGAGAGCCAATAATCAATTAAGGCGCAACCACACCGTTCAATATTTTTCTTATCCGGGAAATACCTTTAGTCGATTGAGAAAAGAAGCAAACGGTTTATATGAAACCTATGCCGATATTGGTTTAAACGAATGGATTGATGTGCGTATTGAGTTTCAGGATGAAAAGGCAGTTTTATACATCAATAACCAAAAATCTCCATCATTTATAGTCAATAAAATGCTGGGAAGTTCTAAAACTGGTAGTATTGCTCTTTGGGTAGAAATAGGAACAGTAGGATATTTCAAGGATTTGAAAGTAATTCAAAAATAATTTATTTTGAATCCGTTAATTAAGACAGAGAAAGCATAAAAAACCTGACAGTAATGTCGGGCTTTTTTATGTGTAAAATTTCAGTTTTATTTTCGCTCAATTAATGGAACTTTAGTAAGTTCAACAAGAAAGTTAAGGCAATTAAAACTGTACAAAATAGATTAAAAATAAATTACGATTCGGATTAAACCTTTTTATTATTTTTTTGTCTAAAAAAATTAAAGTCTTAAAGCACTATTTATACTTATTCCTTTTATTTGCAATTCATGTGAAACGGAGTATTAGTTTGCCGTTAGGAATTTAAAAAACCATTACTATTTTTAATTTAAAATCTATTTAATTATGTCAAAAAAACGAACTCTTAGTACAACAATGCGCATCGTTCACCGTTACTTAGGCTTTTTCCTTGCCGGAATTATGGCCGTTTATGCTTTAAGTGGAATTATATTAATTTTTAGAGATTCCGATTTTCTAAAACAAGAAAAACAAATAGTTAAAACGGTAAAACCAAATGCAAGTGGTGAGGATTTAGGTCGTATGTTGGAGCTTCGCGGTTTCAAAGCAGAACGTGAAGAAGGAGATATCGTTTATTTTAAAGAAGGAACATATAACAAAAAAACAGGAGCAGCAGCTTATACCAAAAAAGAACTTCCCATAGTTCTTGAAAAAATGTCACATCTTCATAAAGCAAAATCAGGAGATCCTTTATTCTTTTTGAATGTGTTTTTTGGTCTGTCCCTTTTATTTTTTGTGTTATCATCTTTTTGGATGTTCATGCCCAAAACTTCAATATTCAAAAAAGGATTATACTTTACCGCAGCGGGTCTTGTGCTGACTCTGATTTTGTTGTTTGTATAAATTCTATCCGTTAATTTCTGACATAACTTAGTTTAACTGAATAGACAAGCATAAAAAAAGCATTATTTTCTCTTTTTTCATTTTTTAAATTTAGATATTTACCTTTCAAAATAAAAAAAATGATGATACGTAGAAGATTTATTGGTTCGGCAGCTTTATTCGGACTTGCTGGTATTATGGGATTTGAATCACGTCCGAAGAAAAAAGCCTTGTTGCACCATGTGTTTTTTTGGTTAAAAAATCCACAATTAGAGGCTGATAAACAGCAATTGATTTCTGGTTTAAAAACCTTAGCGGCAATCCCTACAATTCGTCAAATTCATGTGGGAGTTTTAGCTTCTACAGAAAAACGTGAAGTTGTAGACACTTCTTGGGATGTTTCTGAACTCATGTTTTTTGATGATGAAGCGGGTCAGAAAGTGTACCAAGATCATCCGATTCATCAGGATTTTATAAAAAACTGTTCTCATTTATGGGAAAAAGTAGTGGTTTATGATGCTTTAGATGTGTAAAAGTTGAAAGAGTTGGCTGTTGCCAATTTAAACGGAATAACTGATGTAAAAAGGTTTCAAGATTTATTTCTTGAAACCTTTTTTTTCGTTTTTTTCTAATGATAATTATAGATTAAGTTCTTTTTTCTAGATTTTTATTTGGTTACAAATTCTTAGTTTTTGTCAAAACTTGCGTGAAGTCTGTATGTTTATTTTGATTTTCATTCGGATAATTTTTTTATATAGTTTTTTTTATTACATTTATAAATGTAATAAATACACTTATGTGTAAATTTATACCCTTCTAAATTAGAATAAAGCAAAAAAATGAAATCAGTGAATTTAAATACTTTAGTATTGGCACTTATTTTTGGCGGTATTTATAATTAGAATTACCAACAAATTAGTCAGATTCATAATAAAAACAACAATCAAAAATATAAACAATGATTAAATCTAAATTTAAGAAAATAGGACTTTTTATCTTATTTTTTTCGATATCTAATGTGGAAGTTCAGGCACAATCTGATAAAAAATTTCATGATTGGGCAGCAACTCCACCTATGGGTTGGAACAGCTGGGATTGTTACGGACCCACAGTTACGGAAGCAGAGGTAAAAGCCAATGCAGATTATATGGCTAAATATTTAAAACCCTACGGCTGGGATTATATTGTAGTCGATATTAGATGGTATGTTGGTAACGATAAAGCACACGGTTACAATGAAAAAGATCCGGATTATGTTTTAGATCAATATGGCAGATTTTTACCTGCGGTGAACCGTTTTCCCTCAGCTGCAGGAGGAAAAGGCTTTAAACCATTGGCGGATTACCTTCATAAAAAAGGATTAAAGTTTGGTATTCATATCATGAGAGGGATTCCCGTAATAGCCGTAAAACAAAATTTACCTATAAAAGGCACCAATGTAACAGCCCGAGATATTTTTTCTGACAAAGATCAGTGTAGTTGGTTGCGCGATATGTATACTGTCGTACCTGGTAAGCCAGGAGCACAGGAATATTACAATTCACTTTTTGAACTTTATGCGTCATGGGGACTCGATTTTGTTAAGATAGATGATCTTTCTTCCCCTATTTATTTTGAAGAGGAAATAAACATGATTCGCAAAGCCATTGATCGCACCGGACGTAAAATTGTATTAAGTACTTCGCCGGGAGAAACTCCAATTGCACATGCAGATCACGTTCAAAAAAACGCGAATATGTGGCGTACAGTAGGAGATTTTTGGGACAGTTGGCAACAATTAAAAGAGCATTTTGAGGTGTTCGAACGCTGGAATAAGTGGCGTTCTTATGGTGCTTATCCAGATGGCGATATGCTGCCGATGGGTAAAATTGGTATCCGTGCCGAAAGAGGAAATCCCCGAATGACTAATTTCACACCAGATGAACAGTACACTTTGATGACGCTTTGGAGTATTTTTAAATCCCCATTAATGTTTGGAGGAAATCTACCGGATAATGATCCTTTCACACTTTCTTTACTGACCAATAAAAAGGTATTGAAAGTTTTGAATGAAAGCATAAACAATAAACCAATTTTTACAGACGAAAATAAAGCAGCCTGGATTGCTGATGAACCAGGAACCGGAGCTAAATATTTAGCGGTTTTTAATACAACCGATCAGAAAATTGCCATTGAAGAAAAAGCAGTTTGGAACAGCGGACTCCTAACAAAAGAAACTCCAGGTCACAGTAAAAGGGTTGATATTGATATTACGGGTGTAAAAAAACTGTATTTGGTGGTAAATGATGGCGATCACAAAACAGATTGGGACCATGCGAATTGGATTGCGCCAACTTTGTATACTGAAAAAGATTCTCTTAAGCTTACCGATTTAAAATGGATAAAAGCAACATCCGGATGGGAAAAACCAAATGTTAACAAAAGTGTTTCTGGCAATAATCTTACAATAAATAAAGTTAAATATGAAAATGGTATCGGGACACATTCTAATTCAATTATAGAATTTGATGTGCCGGAAGGCTACACCCGTTTTAAAGCGCTTGTTGGATTAGATGAAGCTTGTGTTACTCAAAATGTAGGAGCCACCGTTAAATTTTTGGTATTTACCGAAAACCCTTCAGGGGCTTTGCCTCCGCCGAGTATGAAAATTCCAATAAACTTTAAAGAATTAGGACTTTCTGGTTCGTACTTAATCACAGATTTGTGGTCAGGAAAAGTTGTAGGTGAATTCTCTGGTGAATTTTCTCCCGAAATTAACTTGCATGGTGCAGGCTTATACAGAATTATTAAAGTATCAAAATAAATAAGATTCAAAGAATATGATACCCAATAGTATAAAAATTACGCTTTGGCTCGGACTGATAATGATTTCAACGACTGTTGGTTACGGACAGTCAGCTCAACTTCAGAATTTCCCTTTATCATCGGTTCGTTTACTTGAAAGCCCTTTCAAAGCGGCTCAGGAAACCGATATGAAGTATATTTTAGCGCTTGATCCCGATCGGTTATTGGTGCCATATTTAAGAGAAGCCGGAATAACATCTAAATCAAATAGCTACAGTAACTGGGAAAATACAGGTCTTGATGGTCATATTGGCGGACACTATCTTTCGGCTTTATCAGAGATGTATGCAGCTACAGGGAATGAGCAAATAAAGGAAAGACTCGATTATATGCTCAATTCGCTTGAACAATGTCAGCAGAAAAATGGGAACGGATACATTGGAGGCGTTCCGGGAAGCAAACCATTATGGGACGCTATAGCCCAAGGAAAAATTGAGGCCGGAAGCTTTTCATTAAATGACAAATGGGTTCCTTGGTATAATATTCATAAAGTATATGCGGGATTGATTGATGCTTATATTTTGACCGGAAATGAAAAAGCCAAAAAAATGCTTATCCAATTTTCCGATTGGTGTGTAAATCTTACGGCAAATCTATCCGATGACCAGATTCAGCAAATGTTGCGCAGTGAACACGGTGGTATGAATGAGGTTTTTGCTGATGTGGCAGCGATTACTGGCGATAAAAAATATTTGAAACTTGCTGAGAAATTCTCCCACAAAGTGATTTTGAATCCCCTTTTGGAAAATAAAGATGTGTTAAACGGAATGCATGCCAATACCCAGATTCCTAAAGTGATTGGTTTTATGCGCGTTGCCGAAGTTTCCGGTGATAAAGAATGGGCGAATGCAGCTACCTTTTTTTGGAACACCGTTGTCAATAACAGAACCATTTCTATCGGAGGAAACAGCGTTAGAGAACACTTTAATCCTGCAACCGATTTTTCCTCTATGATTGAATCAAGAGAAGGTCCTGAAACCTGCAACAGTTATAATATGCTTAAATTGAGCAAGCATTTATTTTTGTCTGATCCTTCTTCAAAATATATGGATTATTATGAGCGCACTACTTATAATCATATTCTGTCATCACAGCATCCTGACGGCGGATTCGTTTATTTTACACCCATTCGACCACGTCATTACAGAGTATATTCAGAGTCACAACAGTCGTTTTGGTGTTGTGTAGGTTCGGGTCTTGAAAATCACGGAAAGTATGGAGAAATGATTTATGCACATGACGACCAAAATCTTTACGTGAACCTTTTTATTGCTTCTACCCTTAATTGGAAAGAAAAAGGAATTAAAGTAACTCAAGATACCAAGTTCCCGTTTGAAGAAAAATCTTCTTTCACATTTACGTTAAACAAGCCGAAGAAATTTGCCGTTAAGTTCCGTTACCCATCTTGGGTCGAAGACGGGAAGTTAATAATCAGGGTCAATAACAAAGAAATTAATAGTACAAAAGATATAAATTCGTATGTTTCAATTGAACGAAAATGGAAAACAGGAGATGAGATTTCGGTGGTTTTGCTAATGCAAAATAAAACAGAGCAACTTCCGGATAAATCATCTTGGGTTTCTTTTGTCCACGGTCCAATTGTACTTGCGGCAGTTACCGATACCACAGATTTAATTGGTTTAAAAGCGGACGACAGCCGTATGGGTCATATTGCGAACGGACCTATTTATCCTATAGAAGAGGCGCCTTTGCTTGTTTCTGATGCTACAGATTTAGCAGTTTCTTTGAAACCCGTAACAAACAAACCATTTACTTTCTCGGCTTCGGATCTTATTTATCAGGAAAAATATAAGAACCTGCAACTGGTTCCATTTTTCCAGATTCATGATGCCCGATATATGCTGTATTGGCCGTTTACAACCAAAGAAAAATTGCCGGAAATTCAAAAAGCGATGAAAGTAAGAGAGGAAGCTCAAATGAAATTAGAAGCTGTTACGGTAGATGTGGTCACTCCCGGAGAACAGCAACCGGAATCAGATCATAATTTTAAAGGAGAAAAAACCGAAACCGGAATTTTTAAAGAACGTCATTTTAGATACGGACAAGGATTTTTTACTTATGATTTGAAAAATGCACTTTTAGAGGCTCGTAAATTACGCTTTACGTATTTTGGTGGTGACAAGAATAAAAATTTTGAGGTTTATATTAATGATATTTTGGTGTCAACTATAAACATGGACGGATCAGAAGGAGATCAATTTATTGATAAAACAGTAGAACTTCCTGCTGAATTTCTCAAGAGTAAGTCAAAAATTTTACAAGTAAAGTTTAAAGCAAAATCGAATTCAACTATTACCGGTATTTACGAGGTACGCTTATTAAAATAGAATTTTTGAAAAACAAGAATGCTCCCTATTTACTATGGAGCATTCTTGTTTTTATAGTTTTTCTAAATTATTTTCTATAATCCAAAGCAGGAGCTCTGTCGCCAAGAAGCGGAATGTATTTGAAGTCTTCTCCTCTTTTTAGAATCAATTCTTCTTTTGCTTTTGAAATAACAGCAGGATTCAAAAATAAATCAATGGCGGTTAATGTAAGGGTTTTGGCAGCCACCATCATTCCTTTGTTACCAATAGCTGTTCCGCCGGAAGCAACGGCTTGCCAACTATGAGCGGGAGTTCCAGGAACCCAAGTAGCGCTGCTCATTCCGGCTGTTGGGACAGTAAAACTGACATCGCCAACATCGGTTGAACCAAAAGGTTCACTTTCGGTTTTGTAAGGTAGAATAGCATTTGCTTTAGCCACACTTTCATTTTTTATACCTAAACTTTCCGAGATTTTGGCAGCAAATACTTTGTCTTCTTCGGTATAGTTGACTCCTCCTACGGTAACTAAATTATCATACATCAGTTTTTGAATCGTCAGGTTTGGCAATAATTCATGAGTTCCTCCAATCAATTCAAAATCCATTTTGGTTCCCGTCCCTAAGGCGGATCCTTCCGCAGCTTTAGTGATTCTGTCGAAAATTTCCATCACGGTTTTTCTGTTTCCATGTCGAACATAATAATACACTTCGGCAAAATCAGGAACTACATTGGGCGCTTTTCCGCCATTAGTAATTACATAGTGTATTCTGGCATCCGAAGGAATGTGTTCCCGCATCATATTTACCATCATATCCATTGCTTCAACACCATCAAGCGCTGACCTGCCTTTTTCGGGAGCAATGGCGGCATGTGATGACACGCCATAAAATCTGAATTTAGCCGATTTATTGGCTAAGGCTGATCCTGCATTGGCATCATTTTCATCACTTGGATGCCAATGTAAAGCAGCATCTACATCACGAAAAAGCCCTTCGCGAACTAAATATACTTTTCCGGAGCCACCTTCTTCTGCGGGACAGCCATAAAACCGAATAGTTCCTTTTTTCTTATTGGCTTTGAGCCAATTTTTTACTTCTATAGCGGCGGCCATTGAAGCGGTGCCAAATAAATGATGACCGCAAGCATGTCCGGCGGCTTTCCCTCCCGACTTTTTCTCGGGAACTGATTCTTGCGAAAGCCCCGGAAGCGCATCGTATTCTCCTAATAGCGCAATGACAGGTTTTCCTTCACCATATTCGGCAATAAAAGCGGTAGGCATTCCGGCAACACCTTTAGTAATAGTAAACTCTTCGGCACTTAATGTTTCTTGTAACAATGTGGCACTTTTTTCTTCTTGAAAGCCCATTTCGGCGTAACCCCATATTTTTTGTGCAATTGTTGTGTAGCGGTCTTTTTTATTATCTAAATCAGCTATTACTTTTTTGTTTTTTTGACCAAAAACAGAAATAGTAACTAAAAACAAAATTGGAATAAGCGATTTTTTCTTCATATTCTCGGGTTATTATTTACTTTAACTATTGTTAAATTGTTTTACAAACATAATTGATTCTTTGATTGTTTTTTCATTCATTGTAGGACAAATGAACTGAATTACATCCAAATAGACTCCATTTTGTTTAAAAATATATGTTTCAAAGTATTTTTTGTGATTTTTGTGATTTCATTGCGTGTAATTGACACGTTGTTTATATGTTTGCAATCCATTTTAAAGAAAAACCACGAACAATTCCATTTTATGAATAAAACTTTACTTGTAATTATTACCACTCTTTTTTGCACATTTGCTCATGCTCAATCTGCCAGTTTTGAGGCGAGTACTGGAGGATTCTCTTTTATTCCTGCTTTTACTTCTGAAGATCCGCATTTAATAATTAATGCTGGAACAAATGAAAACAAAAAGCTTTCGTTTCACCTATTATCCACGATACGATTAAGCAATTTAACTCCCAGAAGTGTTGTTTTTATCTCCCGATATAAAGTAATTGACAAAAAATTAAAAGTAAACATCGGGATTCATTTACCTGCATTGCAAATTAGTGAAGATTATCTTGTGGATACTTTCTTTGCCCAAGAATTAATCACGAGTTATGAATTGTCCAAAAGCGTTTCGATAGGCACATTCTATTTGCATGGCAAAGGCAGAAATAATGATTTTGAAGCTAATTTTTTAGCTTTTAACACTACCGTAAACAAAGGCAATTTTAGCTTTGTATCTCAATTATACGGTCTGGATGTAGATAATACGTATGGTGTTTCTGAAACGATTACCTATAAAATAAATAAAAATATTGCCGCCAGAGGATTTGCAAATAAGACGATATCCAATGGAAAATTCAATTGGACATTAGGGCTTAGGTATAATTTGTAAATCAAAAGTATTTTCAAAAACAGAGCACATTAGAGCTTTTGTTCTTTTATATCAAATCCGTAACAAGCAATACCTAAATTATTGTTTTAGTAAAGCATTATGTTTCAGAGAAACATAATTTGTTATATTTGAAATAGCTATTGCATTTTTTTACATCAAAATTTACTATTTCTATGAAACAAAACCACTTTTCCAAATGGTGCATTATTTTAGTGTCCTCAATAAGTTTACTGTCATATGCTCAAAAAACAGAGAGTCACAATACATTAACTGACGAACAGAAGCAAGAAGGTTGGGCATTGCTTTTTGATGGAACAACTACAACGGGTTGGCACATTTATAATCAGGGAAATATTAAGTCTGCTTGGGCGGTTATTGATGGGGAGTTAATTTGTGATCCCAATACCGAAAACGTGCAACGCGGCGACCTCGTTTCGGATAAAACCTATGATAATTATGATTTTACTTTTGAATGGAAAATCACCAAGGGAGGAAATAGCGGTGTATTCATCAATGTTCAAGAAGCCGAAGATTTCCCAACAGCTTGGACTACGGGGCCTGAATATCAATTGTTAGATAATGCAAATGCTTCGACTCATGATTTGAGAGATGGATTGCGTTTATCCGGTTGTGTTTACGGCTTGGCTCCATTAAAAAATAAAGTAAGCACGAAACGATTTGGCGAGTGGAATTCCTCCCGAATTTTGCAACAAAACGGGAAAATTACCTTTTGGCTGAATGGAGTTTTAACCGGTGAGGAAGTCATAAACAGTGATCGTTGGAAAGAATTGGTTGCGGCAAGTAATTTGGGGAAATTCCCCTCTTTTGGAAAAGCAATTAGTGGTCGAATCGCATTTCAGGATTGGGCAAAGGGAGTTTCTTTGAGAAATATTAAGATAAAAGAGTTGAAGTAAACAACTGTAAATGTATCAAATACATGAAATTATATAAAAAAGGCTATCCGTGAGGACGGTCTTTTTTGTCCTTATCTAATTTTTTCGGATTTAAAAGAGAGCTAAATGACGTATTTAGAGCGTATTCAGCAACTCTTTTTTTAAATATTTTCATTTCATTGTGTTGTTATGACGCATTATTTTATATATTTGAAATCGTTTTCGTAAAGGAAATATAGAAATCTGATTAGGAAATTGAGAAAAGTATTATCAATCAAACCAGAGGACAGTTTAGCCTGCGAATACATTTAGCTGTTTACTATCTAAAAAACCAAACCAAAAAAATATGAAAAAAGGAATTGTACTACCTGCGTTGCTTTTAATTCTAGGAACGCAAACCTACGCACAAAAAAAATGGGCCGAAACTGCAAAAGGATCGCATACCATTGTTCAAAATAAAGGAGGACAAACATTAGGCTATTCGCCAAAATCAGGAGTCAAAATCATACAAGTTGATGGTTTAGCTTTTAAAGATTTAAACAAAAACGGCAAGCTGGATATTTATGAAGATTGGAGAAAACCAGTAGCCGAACGCGCCAAAGATTTAGCCGCAAAAATGACGGTTGAACAAATGGCCGGATTGATGTTGTACAGTCGTCACCAAGCGGTTCCAGCGCCAGAAGCAGGAATGTTTACAGGAACTTATAACGGAAAACCTTTTTCTGCAAGTGGTGTAAAACCATCTGATTTGTCCGATCAGCAAATTGCATTTCTAACTAAAGACAATTTACGTCACGTATTGATGACTTCGGTTGTAAGTCCAATTGTTGCTGCAGAATGGAATAATAATATACAAGCATTGGTTGAAGGTATTGGCGTAGGAATTCCTGCAAATAATAGTTCAGATCCTAGAAACGGAGCCAATAAAGACGCGGAATATAATGCAGGTTCTGGCGGTTCCATATCACAATGGCCGGAGGAATTAGGTTTGTCGGCTACTTTTGACCCATCAATTACAGAACAATTTGGAGCTATAGCCGGTAAAGAATACCGTGCTCTAGGAATTGCAACCGCACTTTCACCTCAAATTGATTTGGCAACAGAACCAAGATGGAATCGATTTGTGGGTACTTTTGGCGAAGACCCAAAACTAGCAACTGACATGGCAAGAGCTTACGTAGACGGTTTTCAAACCTCTCCAGAAGCAATTGAAGCTTATGAAGGTTGGGGAAATTTGAGTGTTAATGCCATGATTAAACACTGGCCAAGTGGCGGACCTGAAGAAGGTGGACGTGATGGACATTTTGCGTATGGAAAATTTGCCGTATATCCAGGAAATAATTTTGAAACTCATATGAAGCCTTTCACAGATGGCGCTTTTAAATTGAATGGTGGTACTAAAAAAGCTTCTGCAGTGATGCCTTATTATACCATTTCATACGATCAGGATAAAAAATATGGCGAGAATGTTGGAAACGGATTCAGTAAATACATCGTTACAGATTTATTAAGAAACAGGTTTGGTTATGAAGGTGTAGTGTGTACCGATTGGTTGATAACTGGAAATGAAGGACCAACTCCAGATGTTTTTGCTGGAAAATCATGGGGTGTTGAAAAGTTAAGTGTAGCCGAAAGACATTATAAAGTGTTGATGGCTGGTGTGGATCAATTTGGAGGGAATAATGACATCAATCCGGTCCTTGAAGCTTACCAAATGGGGATAAAAGAACATGGTGAAGCATTTATGCGTAAGCGGTTTGAGCAATCAGCGGTTCGTTTGCTTTTGAATATTTTCAGAGTGGGCTTATTCGAAAATTCGTATTTAGATCCTGCAGAAACCAAAGCTATTGTGGGTAAACCTGAATTTATGAAAGCAGGATATGATGCACAATTGAAGTCTATTGTGATGATTAAAAATCAAAATAAGACATTGCCAATTGCAAAAGGAAAAACGGTTTATATCCCGAAAAGAGTTACTCCTGCAGGAATCAACTTTTTTGGTCAACCGTCTCCTGAAAAAATTGAATATCCGGTTAATTTAGAATTGATAAAAAAATATTATACCGTAACGGATGATGCCAGTAAAGCGGATTTTGCCATTGTATTTATTAAAAGTCCAATAAGCGGCGGATACAGCAGAGCTGACAGAGAAGCGGGAGGAAATGGATATGTGCCAATTAGTTTGCAATTAAAAGATTACACGGCAGTCGATGCCAGAGCGCAAAGTATTGCGGCAGGAGACCCTGTGGTTGACCCAACTATTACAAACAGATCATACTTGAATAAAACATCTAAATCCAATTCGTATCCCGATTTAAATACGATTCTTGAAACTAAAAAAGCAATGAATGGAAAACCGGTGTTGGTATCTGTAAATATTTCAAATCCAATGGTTTTTGCAGAATTCGAAAAAGAAGTCGATGCAATAGTAGGGGAGTTTGGAGTACAAGTAGAAGCAATGATGGATATTATTTCAGGGCAAACAGAACCTTCAGGATTATTGCCTTTACAAATGCCATTGAATATGAGCACTGTTGAAAAACAATTTGAAGATGTTCCTCATGATATGATTCCGTATCAAGATACTACCGGAAATGTATATGATTTTGGTTTCGGATTGAACTGGAACGGAGTTATAAAAGATGCCAGAACAGCTAAATACAGCATTAAAAAGTAATAAAAAACGAAGTTAATTATATAAAAAGACTGTCAGTAATGATGGTCTTTTTTGTTTAAAAGATGGAGTCAATTTATAGGTATTCAATAGCAGATTACTTCCGTATCAAATAATTATTTACTTCGTTGAACGTTAAAAATAAATCTTTTGGACCATCCGCATAAGAAGCGGCTTCATATTGATTGTAATGCAAAAGCAATCCTTTATCAGTATAAAAAATATTGAGAGGCAGCTGAAATTTGTCGTCTTCAAATTGAAATCCGGTGGCATTAATTGATTTGTTTTCCGGAATGTTATATTTAGTTCTGAATTTTTTTTCGGCGAAAGCTTTAAATGCATTTTTGTCTTTAAATAATTGATCATTCGGGATTGATTTTCCAGTATCAGGATTAAAAATCAGGGAGCGCAACCCTTGATAACCATGCGCACCTCCGGTAAAAGTATAATGATTAATTTCGATATTCAAGATGCTGTCCGATTGATAAATTACTCGTCCTTCGATCTTGCCTTCCCAACCAAAAGTATCTTCCGGAAAATCTTTTTGTACGGTTTCGTAGGAGCCTATAAAGGAATCCAATAGTCCTTTGTAATCAGTTGAAGAATATGGCTTTTCGCCAAAATAAATAATTCCTTTCAACACAGAAAATATTTTTTTATTGATGCTGTCGGCAACAACAGGAACGTCTTTCGCAAAAGGAATTTTCACCGTAATTTGAGGGCAGTTTTCGTTACAGGGCAAAGTTGTTTTCTTCTCGAAATAGCGGTCTTCAAAAGTCAATTCATTAGAACAGCTTATAAATAGCAGTGCCAGTATGGCAAAAATAACTGAATGTTTCATCTCGAAAAAGTGTTAATTAAATACAAAGGTATTGACTTGTTCCTTGGTTTGAATAAATTAAACGGTAAATTTGTTTTCTTATTTTAGCAGTTAAAAATTGTAAACCTATGAAATTCAATACTAAAGTTATACATGGTGGTCAACATCATGATCCAAGTACTGGAGCCGTGATGCCTCCGGTGTATCAAACTTCTACATTTGTGCAGACTAGTCCGGGGAAACCATTAAATCCGGATTATGAATATAGCAGAGCCGCAAATCCTACCAGAACGGCATTGGAACAGGCATTGGCAAGTATTGAAAACGGAACAAGAGCCTTGGCTTTCTCGTCTGGATTGGCCGCAACAGATTGTATTCTTCGTTCTTTTAAGGCGGGTGATGAAATCATTGCCATGGATGATTTATACGGAGGAACTTATCGAATGTTTACCCGTATTTACAAGGATTCCGGGATAAAATTTCATTTTGTCGATATGAATGATTTGGAGAAATTTCATTCGTTGATTAATGAAAATACTAAATTGGTTTGGGTAGAAACACCTACAAACCCCTTGATGAAATTAGCCGATATTCAAGAAATTGCTAAGATTACTAAAGAAAAGAAAATCCTTTTTGCAGTCGATAATACATTTGCAACGCCTTATTTACAAAAACCGTTAGATTTAGGGGCTGATATTGTCATGCATTCTGCAACTAAATATTTGGGAGGTCATTCGGATGTAATTGCCGGAGCTTTAATTGTCAAAGATGAAGCTTTGGGAGAGCAATTGCATTTTCAACAATTTGCTACAGGAGCAACACTTGGTCCAATGGACAGTTTTTTAGTTCTTAGAGGAATAAAAACCTTGCATTTGCGGGTTCAAAGACATTGTGAGAATGGTGAAAAAGTGGCGGAGTTTTTAAACAATCATCCTAAAATAAAAACGGTATATTATCCGGGATTACCAAGTCATCCGTATCATGAAATTGCCAAAAAACAAATGAGCGGTTTTGGCGGAATGGTTTCATTCACTTTTGTTTCTGGGAAGAAAGAAGATGCAATTACGTTTTTAGAAAATCTTACTGTTTTTACTTTGGCAGAATCGCTCGGTGGCGTTGAGTCATTGGCAAATCATCCCGCTTTGATGACGCATGCATCAATTCCGGAAGCTAAAAGAAAAGAAGTTGGTATTACAGATGATTTAGTTCGATTGAGTGTAGGAGTTGAAGATGTTGATGACTTGATTGAAGATTTGAGACAAGCTTTGGCATAAAAATAAAGTATAATAAAAAAACAAACCCCAATTCTAAATCTAGAATTGGGGTTTGTTTTTTTATTGTAGAGATTCTGTTATTGCAAATAATAAATGTAACCAACGTTAAACCATACTAACCAATCGTTAGCTTTGTTTTCCTTATAAATTTCCGGATTCGGATTAAGACCATCAACCCAATTAGAGTAAAAATACTGAAAACGCATATCGACCATTACATCTTGTAACGGGCTTAATTTATAACGTGTCCCTATGCTCGAAACAATAGACCAAACGGAACCACTTTCGGTTGAGTAGCCATAAGGGCGGCCTTCAGAGGGTATTAGATATTTAGGAAAAGTTGTTAGTGGTGTTCCCAAAGGACCTAAAATTGAAGAAGCTTCGGCATTATAATAACTAAATTGAGCGCCCAAACTTACAAACGGTCCCCAGCTTTCTATAGTTGCAGTAAAATCACGAATACTCCAAGGGAAATATTCGAGTTGCATTCCTAAGTTTGTAACCGCTGTTTTCCCTCTCATTCCACGCAATTGCTGTACGCCTAATGAATTGTCATTTTTGTTAACCCAACGGCCAAAATGTTGCAAGCTGGTTTTGTTATAAGAGAGTTCTGTTCTTAATTTAAAATGGTCGTTGAAGTAAGTTTCTGGAGTATAGCAGTTACAATCTGCTTTGTAAGAGAAGTTTAAATAATGAATTATTCCTACTCCAGTACCCGTATTTCCGGCGTTTGTTCTCAAATCTTTACGTTCGCCATAATCAGATTGAAAAGCAACTGGACCCGCAATTACTCCTATTTCATGAGAAAAGCCGAACTGAGCACTTATTTTATTTGAAAAACCAATTAAAATAAATAAAATAAGAGTTATGTGTTTGAGCATCGGGGGGGTAAATTTTTCAAATCGTGACAAATATATAAAAACATCATTCATTTCAAAAAATAAAAAATATAAAATTAAAGATAAGTAAACAAATACTTATTTATTTATGAAAACTACAACGTTTTCGTAATAAGAATGTTGTAAATTCATATTTCTTTAAAATAGGTTAATAAAAAGATAATTCTATTGATATAACAAAAAATTGGCGTCAAATATTCTTTTTAGATGTATATTTGTACTTACAAACGAAACGGTTTTTTAATTAATTTATTACTGTCTATGTTACAAAAGATAAATGATTTTATGGCTCAAGTTGAAGCCAAAAATCCAAACGAACCTGAATTTATTCAAGCGGTTAGAGAATTTGCAGAAACGGTAATTCCATTTATAGCAGCGCAGAAAAAATATGACGGAAAAAACCTGCTTCTAAGAATAGCTGAGCCGGAACGTTCTATTATATTCCGTGTTCCTTGGGTTGATGATAAAGGTGAAATTCAAGTAAACCGAGGGTTTAGAATTCAAATGAATTCTGCAATTGGACCTTACAAAGGAGGAATACGTTTTCATCACACAGTTAATTTATCGGTTTTAAAATTTTTAGCTTTTGAGCAAGTATTCAAGAATAGCTTGACCACTTTGCCAATGGGTGGAGGTAAAGGAGGATCGGATTTTGACCCTCAAGGAAAATCAGATGCCGAAGTGATGCGTTTTTGCCAGTCGTTTATGACTGAACTGTGCAGACATATTGGTCCGCAATTAGATGTTCCTGCCGGAGATATTGGTGTTGGAGCTAGAGAAATTGGATATTTATTTGGTCAATATAAAAGAATACGAAATGAATTTACAGGTGTTTTAACTGGTAAAGGATTGGCTTACGGAGGCTCATTAATCCGACCTGAAGCTACGGGTTATGGAGTTGTTTATTTCACAGAACAAATGTTAAGAACCATTGGTCATGAAATCAAAGGTAAAACATTTGCTATTTCCGGATTTGGAAATGTAGCTTGGGGAGTAGCCTTAAAAATAAACGATTTGGGCGGTAAATTACTTACTATTTCAGGACCTGATGGTTATATTTATGATGAAGAAGGTATTTCTGGTGAAAAAATCGAATTTATGCTTGAAATGCGAGCAAGAGGAGACAATAGAGCCGAAGCGTATACAGAGAAATATCCAAATGCAGTTTTCCATAAAGGAAGAAGCGTTTGGGAAGTAAAAGTAGATATTGCAATTCCTTGTGCAACTCAAAATGAGTTAAACGAAGAAGATGCTAAAAATCTAATTGCCAATGGTGTAATTTGCGTTACAGAAGCTGCAAATATGCCTTGTACCTTAGAAGCAATTAAGTTATTCTTGAAAGCAAAAGTACTTTTTGCTCCAGGAAAAGCCGCAAATGCCGGAGGTGTTGCAGCATCGGGATTAGAAATGACACAAAACTCAATTCGTTTAAACTGGACAAGCGAAGAAGTAGATTCCAGATTGAAAGATATTATGGTAGGAATACACAATCAGTGTAAGAAATACGGAGTTGACGAAGACGGATATGTGAACTATGTAAAAGGAGCAAATATCGCCGGATTTGTAAAAGTAGCAGATGCTATGCTTGCTCAAGGAGTGGTGTAATTATTTTTTCAAAAGATTAAAAATGCCTTCTTCCGTTGTTTCGGAGGAAGGCATTTTTTTTATTTAATAGAACAAAATCCAGAAACTTGCGTTTGTAGTATATTTGTGAATTCATACTATTAAAATATAATGAAAAAACGCCTTTTATATTTTTTGTTTCTAATTGTTGTGCAAATGGGTTTTTCCCAAAATAATTTGTCATGGCAAGGCTATTTTTCATACAATGAAATCAAAGATTTGTCAGAGTCTCCTGCGGCAGTTTTTGCCGCTTCTGAAAATGCGTTGTTTTCTAAAAATACGGTTACTCATTTAATTAAAACTACAAATACCGTAGACGGGCTTTCGGGTCAAACGATTTCGTCTTTATATTATAGTTCGGCATTCAATAAAACAATAGTTGGCTACGAAAATGGGTTAATTATTGTAATTAATGAAGCGGACGGAAGCATGCTGAATGTTGTTGATATTATCAATAAAGAATTGCCTTCGAACATAAAAAAAATCAATCATTTCATGGAGTTTGAAGGAATTGCTTATGTTTCCTGTGATTTTGGAATTGTTCAGTTTAATTTGGCGACCATGCAGTTTGGTGATACCTATTTTATTGGTGATAATGGATCAGAAATTAGTATTACTCAAACCGCAATTTTCAACGGATTTATATATGCTGCTTCGAATAATGGAATTAAAAGAGCAGATTTAACCAATAAAAACCGCATTGATTACAACCAATGGGAAACCATTTCCGGAGGTAGTTGGTCCAGTATTGAAACTTTTGGTACGGAACTTATTGCGAGTACTGCCACGGGAAATTTGCAAAAATTCAATGCAAACACAAATTCATTTACCAGTTTTATGGCTTTAACCGAAACGGTTTTGGATGTGAGGACAAGAGAAAATAAATTGATTGTAACGACACCGAGTACGGTTTTTATTTACAATTCTCAATTGGTTTTGGCCCGTCAAATAAACGGCAATCAAATTACCGCAGTGAATCCGGTTTTTAGTTGTGCGACTTTGATAGATGATGTTCTTTTTATAGGGACCAAAGGAAACGGTTTGTTTACTACACCATTTTCGACCACAACGACTTTTGAAAATATAACTCCCATTGGGCCTTCCAGAAATAATGTGTTTGCGCTTCAGGCGACTTCAAGCGCACTTTGGACCGTTTACGGCGGATATTCGGGTGGGTATAACCCATATAGTTTTGAGCCGGGAGCGCCAAATACTTTCGGAATAAGTAAATACAACGAAACAGGATGGCTTAATATTCCTTACGAAGCGGTTTTAGGTGCAAAAGCAATTTCGAGAATTACCGTGAATCCAAATAATGAAAATGAAGTGTATGCGAGTTCCTTCTTTTCGGGATTATTAAAAATTGAAAATGAGGTGCCAACTGTATTATATAATCAAACAAATAGCGGATTAGAATCAATATCATTTCTTGGCCCAAGCTATATTGATGTTCGAATAAACGGAGCTGCGTTCGATAAATCCGGGAATCTTTGGGTAAATAACAGTCTAATCGAAAAAGGATTAAAGGTCTTAAAATCATCGGGAGAATGGCAAAGTTATTCCTTGGATGGAATTTTAGACAAAAGCATAGACACCAGTATGGGCCGATTAATTATTGATAAAAACAGTACAAAATGGTGGTGTACTAATAGTGATGGAGTAATTGCTTTTAATGAAACGTCAAACAGCTTCAAAAAGATTACCCAAGGTGCTGAGAATGGGAATTTACCAATTATGGATGTAAGAGCATTGGCAATTGACACGAGAAACCAACTTTGGATAGGAACGACAAAAGGATTGCGAATATTGTCAAATGTGAGTAATTTTCAAACCGAAGAGCAATTGACAACAACTCCTATTATAATTATAGATGATAATTTGGCGCAGGAATTATTATACGAACAATTTATCACCGATATTGTAGTTGATGGTGCCAATAATAAATGGATTGGTACTGCAGATTCGGGTGTGTTTTTAGTTTCGGCAAACGGTCAGGAAACCAAGTATCATTTTACAACCAGTAATTCGCCATTGCCTAGTAATATTATCAATGACATTGACATAAATAGTTCGACGGGAGAAGTTTTTATAGCAACAACCAAGGGTTTGGTTTCTTTTAAAGGAACTGCAACGGTGGCAAATGAGGATTTAAACAGCGCATATGTTTATCCAAATCCGGTGCGACCAGAATATCAGGGAACCGTTAAAATCGCCGGATTATTAGATAAAGCCAATGTGAAAATCACTGACATCGAAGGGAATTTGGTTTATGAAACCATTTCCGAAGGTGGAACAATAGAATGGGACACGACGGCTTTTGGAAAACACAAAGTTGCTTCCGGAGTGTATATGATTTTTATTTCGGCGCAGGACGGAATCGAAACTAAAGTTAAAAAAGTAATGATAATCAGATAGGTTTCAGGTATTGGGTTTTAAAAAATTCAAACCGAACACCAATACCTAAAACCGAATACCCAACACCTAAAATGTTAGTAAAAACCAAAGCCATTGTGATTTCGGCATTAAAATTTCAGGAAAAAAGCCTGATTGTAAAATGCTTTACGTTGTCACATGGTTTGAAATCCTATTTTGTCCGAGATGCTTTTTCTGCTAGAAAATCGAATCAAAAAATCGCCTATTTTCAACCTTTGACGATTCTCGAAATCGAGGCGGTGCATAAAAACAAAGGAACTTTAGAGAATTTCAAAGAAATAAAAATCGCATCTCCTTTTCATTCTATTCATTCGGATATTTATAAAAGTACGATTGTGATGTTTGTTTCCGAAATTTTGCATCATTCTATTCATGAGGAAGAAAAAAACGAATCGCTTTTTACTTTCCTCGAAACAGCCTTGCATTGGTTGGATAATCACGATGAAACGGCTAATTTTCATTTGATTTTACTGTTGGAAATCACAAAATATTTAGGTTTTTATCCGGATATTTCAGATATTGATATGCCTTTTTTCGAAATGACTGAAGGTGTTTTTACTCCTTTTCATGCCATTAGTTCGCTTACCGAACATGAAAGTAATTTGTTCAAAAAACTAATCGATTTGAAATTTGATACCGATCAAAAAACTTTTCATGTTATTGAAAGACAGATTGTTTTGAAAATTCTCATTGATTACTACAGTTTTCATCTTGATGGATTCAAAAAACCAAAATCTTTAGATGTTTTGAAAGAAGTTTTCTCTTAAAATTTCCCGTTCTTGTTGAAGAATTGCAAGGAAAATTTAAAAGTCAGTAACAATTCATCGATAAAATTTTATCCTATAACGTTTTAAAAAAAATTAATTCAGGAATTGGTGGCTAAAAAATTCAAAATTCCTTACTTTCGCACCTCGATTAAGAAAAGGATAAAATGAGTATAAAATTTACTGAATACAAAGGACTTGACTTACCAAAGGTCGCGTCAGAAGTACTTGATTTTTGGAAGGAAGAAAACATATTTGAAAAAAGTGTAACCACTCGCGAAGGGAATCAACCATTCGTGTTTTTTGAAGGTCCGCCATCGGCAAATGGATTGCCTGGAATACACCACGTAATGGCGCGTGCAATCAAAGATATTTTCTGCAGATATAAAACTCAAAAAGGATTCCAAGTAAAGCGTAAAGCGGGTTGGGATACTCACGGTTTACCTGTGGAATTAGGTACTGAAGCAGCATTAGGAATTACAAAAGAAGATATTGGGAAAACCATTTCGGTAGAAGAATATAACGAGGCCTGTAAAAAAACAGTAATGCGTTATACGGACGTTTGGAATGATTTGACCGAAAAAATGGGCTATTGGGTCGATATGGATGATCCGTATGTGACGTATAAACCCAAATATATGGAAACGGTTTGGTGGATTTTGAAACAAATCTACAACAAGGATTTGATGTACAAAGGTTACACGATTCAGCCGTATTCTCCAAAAGCAGGAACAGGATTATCTTCTCATGAAGTGAATCAACCGGGAAGTTACAGAGATGTTACAGACACGACGGTTGTGGCGCAGTTTTCAGCTTTAAATGAAACGCTTCCTAACTTTTTACAAGGTTTTGGAGACATCCAAATTTTAGCTTGGACGACAACACCTTGGACTTTACCTTCAAACACTGCGTTGACTGTTGGTCCAAAAATCGATTATGTTTTAGTTAAAACATTTAATCAATATACGTTTCAATCTTCGAATGTGATTTTGGCTAAAAATTTAGTTGGAAAACAATTCGGAAAAGGATTTTTTGCAAGTACAGAAGCTGCTGATTTTGAAAATTTCAAATCAGGCGATAAGAAAATACCATATCAAATCTTGGCAGAATGCAAAGGAGCTGATTTAGTTGGCATTCGTTACGAACAATTATTGCCGTTTGCTTTGCCATATCAAAATCCGGAAAATGCTTTCCGAGTGATTTCTGGGGATTTTGTAACCACCGAAGATGGAACAGGAATTGTTCATACAGCACCAACTTTTGGAGCAGATGATGCAAAAGTGGCTAAAGAAGCTACGCCAGAAGTTCCGCCAATGTTAGTTCTTGACGAAAATGGAACTCCGGTTCCTTTGGTAGATTTGCAGGGAAAATTCACGTCACATATGGGTGAATATGCCGGTAAATATGTGAAAAATGAATATTACAACGAAGGCGAAGCGCCAGAACGTTCTATAGATGTTGAAATTGCCATTCGATTAAAAGAAGAAAATAAAGCATTCAAAGTAGAGAAATACGTGCACAGTTATCCGCATTGTTGGAGAACCGATAAGCCTATTTTGTATTATCCGTTAGATTCTTGGTTTATCAAAATCACGGAAGTTAGAGATAGAATGTTTGACTTGAACGAAACCATCAACTGGAAGCCAAAAGCAACTGGTGAAGGCCGTTTTGGGAATTGGTTGAAAAATGCCAACGACTGGAATTTATCGCGTTCCAGATATTGGGGAATTCCATTGCCAATTTGGAGAACCGAAGACAAACAAGAAGAAATTTTAGTAGGTTCTGTTGAAGAATTATACAACGAAATCGAAAAATCTATTGCGGCAGGTTTTCAAACTACAAATCCTTTTGCAGGTTTTGAAGTAGGAAATATGGACGAAAGTAACTATGATTTAATTGATTTGCATAAAAATGTAGTCGATGAAATTACATTAGTTTCTGCTTCCGGAAAACCAATGAAGCGTGAGGCAGACTTGATTGACGTTTGGTTCGATTCAGGTTCTATGCCTTATGCACAATGGCATTATCCTTTTGAAAACAAAGATAAAATTGATGAAAACAAAGATTTTCCAGCGGATTTTATTGCCGAAGGAGTAGATCAAACCCGTGGTTGGTTTTATACGTTACACGCCATTGGAACATTAGTTTTTGATAAAGTAGCCTATAAAAATGTAGTTTCAAACGGATTGGTTTTAGACAAAAACGGACAAAAAATGTCCAAACGTTTGGGTAACGCCGCAGATCCTTTTGAAACTTTAGCAGAATATGGTCCTGATGCCACACGTTGGTACATGATTTCGAATGCGAATCCTTGGGATAACTTGAAATTTGATTTGGAAGGAATCGCTGAGGTGCGTCGTAAATTCTTTGGAACGTTATACAATACGTATTCGTTTTTTAGTTTATACGCTAATATCGATGGTTTCAAATATGCCGAAGCGGAGATTCCGTTAAACGAAAGACCAGAAATTGACCAATGGATTATCTCGGAATTGAATACCTTGATAAAAGAAGTGGATGGTTTTTATGCCGATTACGAACCAACAAAAGCCGCTCGTGCGATTTCAGATTTTGTACAGGAAAATTTAAGCAATTGGTACGTTCGTTTGTGCAGAAGACGTTTCTGGAAAGGAGAATATGCACAGGATAAAATTGCGGCTTATCAAACCTTATATACGTGTTTGTTGACTATAAGTAAACTAGGTGCGCCAATTGCTCCGTTTTTTATGGATAAACTTTACAGAGATTTAACGCAGGCTACACAATCGGAAGAATTTGAGTCGGTACATTTGGCGACGTTTCCGGTTTTGGTTGAAAACTATGTTGATAAATCGTTAGAGAGTAAAATGCAGAAAGCGCAGACCATTTCATCACTGGTTTTATCACTCCGAAAGAAGGAAATGATTAAAGTGCGTCAACCTTTGCAAAAGGTAATGATTCCAGTACTTGACGCTAATCAAAGAGCCGAAATCGAGGCTGTTTCCGACCTGATAAAAGCAGAGGTAAACGTGAAGGAAATTGTGCTTTTAGATGATGCTTCGGGTATTTTGGTGAAACAAATAAAGCCTAATTTTAAAGCACTTGGACCCCGTTTTGGAAAAGATATGGGTTTGATTTCTAAAGAGATACAGGTTTTATCTTCGGAGCAGATTAATCAATTGGAACGAGACGGAAGCCTTTCGATTGTTATTGCAGGAAATAACGTAATTTTATCATTAGAAGATGTAGAAATAACATCACAAGATATCGAAGGTTGGTTGGTTGCTAATTCAAATGGGATTACAGTTGCATTAGATATTACAATAAGTCCGGAATTGAAACAAGAAGGAATTGCAAGAGAATTGGTAAACAGAATTCAGAATATCCGTAAAGATTCAGGATTTGAAGTTACTGATAAAATTAAAGTATACTTGCAAAATAATGATACATTACAAGAAGCTGTAAAAGCAAATGAAGCTTATATTAAATCCGAAACGCTTACAGAGTGTTTGGTTTTTGAAGAAAATATAGCAAACGGAACAGAAATAGAATTTGACGAAATAAAAACAAAAATAACAATCACTAAATAAATTAGTTATGATAGATGAAATGACACGATACTCAGATGGTGATTTAGCCGAGTTTAAAGAGATAATCCAAAAAAAGATACAAAAAGCACAAGCTGATTTAGATTTGATAAAAAGTGCCTATATGAACGACTTGAATAACGGTACAGATGATACTTCGCCAACATTCAAAGCTTTCGAAGAAGGTAGCGAAACAATGTCTAAAGAAGCCAACTCACAATTGGCAATTCGCCAAGAAAAGTTCATTCGTGATTTGAAAAATGCACTATTCCGTGTTGAAAACAAAACATACGGAATTTGTAAAGTTACAGGTAAATTAATCGGGAAAGAAAGATTGAAAATCGTTCCTCATGCAACTATGAGTATCGAAGCGAAGAACTTACAACGATAATCACCTTGTTACAAAATAATTAACGCTCCATTGGGAGCGTTTTTTTTGAATAAATTGTTATTTTTGCGCCATTAAAATTTATAAAATGTCATTACGAAAAGCGTATCTCCTTATTTTCATTATATTAGTTGTCGATCAATTTTCTAAAATATACATCAAAACAAACTTTGTTTTGGGTGAAGAAGTTGAGGTTTTCAAATGGTTTAAGATTCTTTTTATCGAAAACGAAGGAATGGCATGGGGAACCGAAATACCGGGCGCTTATGGTAAATTGTTTCTAACGGTATTCCGTTTACTTGCCGTTGGTGGAATTGGCTATTGGTTGTGGGATTCGGTTGAAAGAAAACACAGTACAAACTATCTTATAGTAGCCATTTCGTTGATTCTTGCCGGAGCATTCGGAAACATAATCGATTCTGTTTTTTACGGAGTGATTTTTGATGACAGTCAACAACAATTAGCAACATTATTTACAGATACACCTTATGGAACCTGGTTTCATGGTAAAGTGGTCGATTTATTTTACTTCCCTTTCTGGCACGGAAATTTACCAACTTGGCTACCAATTTGGGGAGGAAGAGAGTTTACTTTTTTTAACGCTATTTTTAATGTAGCGGACATGGCTATTTCAACAGGCGTAGGTATTTTGATTGTTTTTAATAAAAAAGCATTTCATAAAAACACCTAAGTCAATACTGTATTTCTGTTCGAAATAAGCATTTCTGTTTCCTGTTGTATTAAGGGTTATAAAAATCTTTTACTTGGGCCACAATTTCATTTAAAGTCATTTTATCCGAAGTTTCAACGGCTTTCAGTATGTTGGGATTAATTATATTTTGATGCTGAATTTTTTGCTCCAGTTTTGTTTTTGTTCCGGCAGGACCAAAAACATACAGCTCATCCGCTTTTTTAACGTTCGATAAAACAGCTTCTATAAAATAGTCTGTTTGCTCGTTTTTTCGATTTTCAAACTTCGTTTCGCTGTCACTTTGATGCGCTCCTGAGAACGTCCCTTTGTTGCCTTCTTTGTTGTGATATACACTGTTTTCAATTTCAGAATCTATTTCTGTAATTTTTTCTTTGCCACCGTTAAGCGTCACAATTATCGCTTTTGAGCTGTCTATCCAAATGCCGGTTTGTGTTTTCATGTTCTTTTTTTTTAATGTTTAAGTAGAATGTTTTCAACTGTTTTTTCAGAAAAGAATAATAGGCATTGTTTAATTTAGGGGTATTGTTGCAGTATGTTTTTCAGTTCACTTATTAAAATGTGTTCTGTTTTATTTTTTCCTGAAAAGGAAGTTGCAATAGCGTTTGCTGTTTTTAGGATTAAGGCGATTATTTCGGGTGTAAACAGCCTTTCGTGTTCTTTTCTGAAGATTTTAAAATCAGGAATGATTGTTTTAAAATCCCATTTATTGGTAGCAAGCCAGTCAAATACGATTTCGATTTCATAAGCAGTATCGTCTCCAAATTCATTAAAAGTGTTTTCCAGCGGAAGCCATTTGTTTTTAACAATTTGTTTGAGCTTCATTATTTCTTCTTCACGAACATTTTTATCTATGGCCGCAATGCAGTAAAACACTTTTCCTAGGTGCTCGTAAAAACGAGTCATTGTTTGGTGAGAAGGTTTCATTTTTTAATCTTTTAGAGGAAAAAAACAACATATAAATTTACGACAAAATAAACAATCTTGTTCTTGATTTCTTGTTTTTTCTTCTAACACCTGTAAATTTTTTAAATATAATTATTTGATTTTCAGTTTTTAATAAAAAAAGAGGAAGCCTTTTTAGTGACTTCCTCTTTTTTGCAGCGGCAGAAAAATTATTTTTTCGAGTATTCTTTGTCTAAAAATAAGTAACGGGCGTCGTTCTCTGCTCGTATTGATTTTGAGGCTAAATCGATAATCATGATTTCGGGTTTTTCTTCATTTTTTGCCATTGGCCAAACCGGAAGTTTATCACTATTTGGATTTCCAGTTTTAATAAAATTGGCAAAATAATTCAGCATCGTTTCTGAAACTGCATAATCAGATTCTGTCCAGGCATAGTCTTTATTTCCGGCTAAATTACCCATTGCATATTCGATTTCAGCAGAGTGAACCGCTCCTTTTGGTATTGGTGCTTTTGGAGTGTTTGAATTCTTTTTTATAACACCGCCAGCAAGGCCAGCTTCAAGACTGTTGTCTCGCATTTCTGGTCTGGGATGTGTGTAATAATAGCGGTATACCGGTTGTGTGCTGTTTTTTCGATGCAAATCAAACCATTTCCAAGTGCTGTAGGCGATAAAACGGTCACCCGATAAATCGGTGGCAGATTGCTCTGTTACTTCCAGAGTTCCTGTTGGATATAATTTTAATACTTCATCGGCTTTTTTGCCATACAATTCTTTTACTTTTTGAATATAGGTTTCATTACTGATGTCTTTTCCGGCTGTCAATGCTCTGTAAGTCATTTCTTCGGAGTTCCATCCTAATAATAAAGGAATCATAGCCTGTTGTTTGGTTTCAAAAGTTTCAGGTAGTGTTTTGGTTAAAAAATAACCGTCAATGGTAGTTTTGAAAACGCCTAAACTGCTTCCTAGCGATTTTTGGTAAAGTTCTAAAGTAGACATTTCACGCAGATTTTTTAAGGAAGTTGCTCCGATTTTTTGAGCATATTCAAGGCCTATTTTTTCGGCTTCGGCCAAAGGAACCGGTGCTAATGTTGGGAATATAGAACCACCGCTTTCGCCGATAGCTCCTGCAATAAGTCCTTTTGATAAAGGAGAAGCCATTTGTGCACTTACGGCAATAGAACCCGCTGATTCTCCTGCAATAGTTACGCGTTTTGGGTCACCTCCGAATTTTGAAATATTGGCTTGTACCCATTTTAAAGCAGCATTTTGATCTAATAATCCGTAGTTTCCAGATGCACGATTCGGTGATTCTTTGGTCAGTTCAGGATGGGAGAAAAATCCCCAAATTCCTAATCTATAATTTACGGTTAAGGTTACAATTCCTTTTTTTGCCATATTCTCACCGTCATAACGACTTTCTGAGCCATCGCCTGCAGCAAAACCACCACCGTAAAAATACACTAAAACGGGTAATTTTTCATTGGCAGATTTAGCAGGAGACCAAACGTTCAGGTACAAACAATCTTCGCTCATGCCATCACTTCTAAAACCCATATCGCCAAAAACATTAGATTGAATGGCTCGTGGTCCAAATTTTTTGGTTTGCTTTACACCATTCCAATTGGTAACGGGCTGCGGAGCTTTCCATCGTAAATCACCTACCGGAGGTTGTGCGAACGGAATTCCTTTGAAACTTTGAATGTTAGTCTTTATGTCAAATTCTCCTTCAATAGTTCCGTTAGCAATAGTGAGTTGAACAGGGAAAGCATTTTGATTTTCGGCTTGTTGCGCTTCCGAAAACAAAGGAATGAGCAACAGCAGTATTCCGATACAGTTTGTTTTTAGATTCATAGTGTATTATTTTATTTATTGTTTTTGATACTATATTTATCCAAATAGTTCACTTGCCACATCTTCAATTTTGGCAACCAATCTGATTTTAATTCCGGTGTTTTTCAATGCAATTTTGTTGTATTTGGATACAAAAATGGTCGAAAATCCTAGTTTTTCTGCTTCTTGAATGCGTTGATCCACCCGATTTACAGGACGTATTTCACCGGAAAGTCCCACTTCGCCAGCAAAACAAAAGTCCTTACTTACTGGAATGTCTTCATTGGAAGATAAAATAGCAGCTACAACGGCTAAGTCAATTGCCGGATCATCTACCGAAATTCCTCCGGTTACGTTAAGGAAAACATCCTTGGCGCCAAGCCTGAAACCAGCTCTTTTTTCTAAAACGGCCAAAATCATATTCAGTCTTTTGGCATTGTACCCTGTAGTGCTTCGCTGTGGCGTTCCGTAAACGGCTGTGCTGACTAATGCTTGGATTTCGAGCATTAAAGGACGCATTCCTTCCAGAGTTGAAGCGATTGCGGTTCCGGATAATTCCTCGTCTTTGTGTGAAATTAAAATCTCGGAAGGATTTGAGACTTCGCGCAAACCATTGCCCAGCATTTCATAAATTCCGATTTCGGCTGTAGAGCCAAAACGGTTTTTTAGCGAACGTAAAATACGATAAACATGGTTTCGGTCGCCTTCAAATTGCAAAACGGTATCCACCATGTGTTCCAGAATTTTTGGCCCTGCAATGGTTCCGTCTTTGGTGATATGGCCAATCAGAATTACCGGAATATTGGTTTCTTTGGCAAATTTTATCAATTCAGCCGTAGTTTCCCGTATTTGTGAAATACTTCCCGGAGTCGATTCAATATAATCCGTATGAAGCGTTTGAATAGAGTCGATAATAACGATTTCGGGTTCGATAGCTTCAATTTGTTTGAAAATATTTTGCGTTTTAGTTTCCGTCAAAATGTAGCAATTGTCTCCGTTTGGCGTGATTCTTTCGGCTCGCATTTTGATTTGTTTCTGACTTTCTTCGCCAGAAACATACAAGGTTTTATAAGGTAGTTTTAAGGAGATTTGGAGTAGAAGTGTACTTTTTCCGATGCCGGGTTCGCCGCCCAAAAGAATTAAAGAACCAGGAACAATTCCGCCACCAAGAACACGATTTAATTCGGCATCGGTGGTGTCTAACCGGATTTCCTGAGTGGAGTCGATTTCGTTTATTCGTAATGGTTTTGGTGCTTTGCTACTCGAAACGGATTCACTTTTCCAAGCTACTTTCTCTTGTTTTTGAATAATTTCTTCAGCAATTGTATTCCATTCTTTACAGGAATTGCATTGTCCCTGCCATTTGGCATATTGTGCGCCACAATTCTGACAGAAAAAAGTTGTCTTCACTTTTGCCATTATTTTTTTTGTATTAAACTTTGCATATCATCAAATTTTTCCATCATCATATCTTTGGTTAAATCGCCAATTTCTTCTAATTGTGAGGCGGTTTGGTATTTTTTTGCTGCTTTTTTGGCATCGCCTAATTTTTCGAACATTAGACCCAATTCATAATCGGCTAACATTGATTTTGGGTAGTTTTTATTGGCAATCTGAGCCAATTGATCCAATTCGTTGTAGGCTTTGTTTTTTAAAATTGCCGCTTCAATTGCTTTGAAATCATTGATTCGGACGGGGATTTTTAAACCCAGATTTTTTGATAAAAGATCGTATTTAGTAACTAAATAATCCACATATCCAGAGGGAAGAACAGCGATTTTTTCAGTATATTCAGAGGAAGAAATGGGTTTGTATGATTCGAAAATTTGATACAAGGCATTTGGAATTGAATGCAAAACCAAGGAATAATGAGAAGCTCCTTTGAAGGAATCGTATTTGTAATTCAATAAAGGGTTGGTTACGAGTTTTATATTGGCATCTAATTGTTCTATCGGTTCCCGAAGTTTTTTTACATCACCATCTGCTGAGGATTGGTAATAGAAAACAGGTTGTTTTAATTGGGTTAATTTTTCTGGAATTCGCGTTTCCATATCGGTTGCCAATTCCGGACTTAAAGAGATGTACGCGTTAAAAATAGAATATTCTTTATAAAGGAAAAAGTTTATAAACCCAGCTGTAGTATCGTGTCCTGCAATCATTCGGAAAGGAGCAGCACGGTATTTTTTTTCTATATAAGGAAGTAATTCACCGCCAATAAATTCGAAAAATCGCGCTCCTTTTTCTGCGGGTAAACCATCAGCTTGGTCGAAATAACAGTCGTCTGCTCGTTCATCATTTTGATTTTGATTGATTCCAACAATGATTGTTTCCGGCAAATCATCCCAATAACCGCCATAATTCAAAGCTCCATAAAAAGGGTCGAATAAGTAATCGCCATCGAGTAAAATAAGGATTGGGTATTTCTTGGTTGTGTTTTTTTCATAGGAGGCCGGCAAACCAATAGTGATTTCTCTGCTTTCTCCCAATTTGACAGATGTAAATGATTCTGTTTTTTTTTGTGAAAAAACAGTACTACTCAGCAGGAAAAACAGGAAAGTAAGTTGTTTCATGATTTGGGGCTTTTTTGAAATTAAAATTAAAATAAAGTAGCCAAGATAACACTTTATTTACTTTTATTAAAAATCAAAAAGGCAAAATCAATTCCTGTCCCGGACAACAATTAGGGATAATTATAAATGATGTAAGTAGAATTCCAGTAATTAGATTGAAAAAGTAATTTTTGAAAATTAAGTCAAAGAATTATCGTTCTCATTTGGAAATATAATCCAAGGTTTGAATGTTTTGGCTTCTTCAAATTCTAAAGTGGCGTAGGAAATAATGATGATGATATCGTCTTTTTGCACTTTTCGGGCTGCCGGACCATTTAGGGTTATGATTCCAGAATCCTTTTCGCCTTTGATGGCATAGGTTTCAAAACGTTCTCCGTTATTGATGTTTACAATGGATACTTTTTCGCCTTCAATGATGTTTGACGCATCTAATAATGTTTCGTCAATAGTAATACTTCCGATGTAATTAAGATCGGCTCCGGTTACTTTTACTCGGTGAATTTTTGATTTTACGACTTGAATTTGCATGCTACAAAAGTAAATTAATTTAGTGAAATGGTATCTATCAAACGAATGTTATTGACAAAAATCGCAATAAAAGCGCGGTATTTCTTGTTTTTATTTTTTGTAGAACAAGGCAGCAGCGTTGCTTCATCGGCAATTACAAAATATTCTAAATCGAATAAAGGATTGTTTTCAAAAGACTTTTGAACCCATTCTGTGACCCATTTGGCACTTTTTGTTTTAAATTTTTCTTTGGCAACAGTTAAAGTCTGGAAAATTATGGCTGCTTTTTCTCTTTCTTCTGCTGATAAGCGCTCGTTTCTGGAGCTCATGGCAAGGTTGTTTGCTTCTCTAAAAATAGGGCAACCAATTACGTTTACTTTCAAGTTGGTTTTCGAAACCATTTTTTTTACAATTTGTAATTGTTGAAAATCCTTTTCGCCAAAATAAGCGTTTGTAGGTTCTACAATTTCAAAAAGTCTTTTTACAATCGTACCAACACCATTAAAATGTCCGGGTCTGAATTTGCCTTCCATTTGGTTTTCTAATCCGTCAAAATCAAAGGGTTTTGAAACAGTCTCACCTTCATAAATATCGTCTACGGTTGGAGCATATAATATGATTTCCGGGCTTAGAGCAGTCATTTTTTCTACATCGGCGTCTAATGTCCTCGGGTATTTTGCCAGGTCTTCGGGGTTGTTGAATTGGGTTGGGTTGACAAAAATACTAACAACGGTAAAGTCATTTTCTAGCAATGATTTTTGCATTAAGGCAAGATGTCCTTGATGCAATGCACCCATCGTAGGGACAAATCCTATGGATGAATTTGTTGTTTTAATAGATTTCAAATACGCTGTCAAAGGTGCTTTTCCGTAGAAAATGTGCATGGTGGTATTATTAAAATTAAATGCAAACTTACTATTTTAGTTAATAACTGCATAAAATTTTGTAATTTTGCATGGTTTTTATTGCCAATAAATTAAGTAAATTACATTATGAAAGATAAGAGGATATTATATGTATCATCTGAAGTGGTTCCTTATCTCGCTGAAAATGAGGTCTCTTTAATGTCTTACGACGTGCCGAAAATGATAAATGATCAAGGAGGACAGATAAGAATTTTCATGCCCAGATATGGAAATATTAACGAGAGAAGACACCAATTACATGAAGTAATTAGACTTTCCGGGATGAATTTAGTAGTGAATGATCTGGATATGCCATTGATTATTAAAGTGGCTTCCATTCCCAAAGAGCGAATCCAAGTTTATTTTATTGACAACGATGAGTATTTCAAAAGGAAAGCAACATTTGCCGATGAGGAAGGTGTTATGTATCCGGATAATGATGAACGTGCCATTTTCTTTGCCAAAGGAGTAGTAGAAACCGTTAAAAAACTGAATTGGGTTCCGGATATTATTCATGTTCATGGATGGATGGCAGCAATGTTGCCTATTTACATGAAACATTTTTATAAAAATGAAGCCTTATTTTCTGAAACAAAGATTGTAACCTCAGTTTACAGCCAGTCTTTTGAAGGTACTTTGGATATTGAAATGATTAACAAAGTAAAATTTGATGACATTCCTTATGAAGCTATTGTCGATTTAGAGAGTCCAACGTATGAAAATATTATAAAAGCTTCGGTTAAACATTCGGATGCCGTTATTATAGCCTCAGACAACCTTTCGCCAAGTTTAACAAAATTTATAGAATCTTCAGGAAAACCTTTTTTACCTTTCACACCGAAAGATTCGTTCGCAGAAGCGTATACGAATTTCTATAAAAACGAGGTTCTTTAAAATTAAACTTTTATTATAAACATGTACAATACTTCTTTTTTCAAGAAAATGCTGGTAGCAGCAAGCTTAGTTTTTTTATACTCTTGTGATAAAGAATATAATGCAATTGGAGACGAATTAATAGGTGATAATCATTTTGATTTGCTTCAATATAGTTCAGATGTGGTGGCTTACAACCAAAAAGTAGGGCCGATTCAATCTAATAATTTGCCGGTTAATGCATTGGGAATCTACAACGATGGTGCTTTTGGAAAAACAACTGCAAATTTTGCCACTCAAATAGTTTTAGCAACACCTAATCCAACAATTGGAGAAGAAGCTGTTATTGATAGTGTTTACTTGACAGTGCCTTATTTTAGTACATTGAAAACAACCAATGCTGACGGTAGTCATGAGTATGAATTAGATTCAATTTATGGCGCTGATAAAGCAAAAATAAAACTGAGTGTTTATGAATCTGGGTATTTCATGAGAGATTTAGACCCGATTGCAGAACTTCAAGAAAATCAAAAATATTTTACAGATCAAAATGCTGATTTTGATAATTTGAAACAAACACTTTTAAATGATAATGCTGATACAAGTCAAAACACCCAATTCTTTTTTGATTCTGAGGAAATTGTAGAAACGACTAAAGATGCGGATAATAAGGTTACAACTACACGATCAGTTCCTGCCATGCGCTTAAAATTGAATGCTGCTTTTTTTGCAAATAAAATTATAAACGCTCCAACAGGTAAATTGGCCACTAATGATGTGTTCAAAGACTATTTCAAAGGATTGTATTTTAAAGTTGAAGATGCTGGAAGCGCAGGAAGTATGGCTATGTTGAATTTTAAATTAGGTAAAATCACCATAAAATATAAAGCCAAAACAGCTATAACCACTGATGCTGAAACGGTAAAAGAGGAACAATCAATCGTTCTTAATTTAACCGGAAATACAGTAAGTTTATTGCAACAAAGCAATGCCAATACGGATTACACAACTGCTGTCACAAATCCTGATACTTCACTTGGTGACGAGCGTTTGTATGTAAAAGGCGGTGAAGGATCGATGTCAATAATAGATCTTTTCAGTACACCTGGACAATTGGAAACAATAAGACAAAATAATTGGTTGATAAATGAAGCGAATCTTGTTTTTCATATCGATACCGATAAAATGGCAACCGGTTATGAACCGAATCGAATTTATTTATATGATTTAAATAACAATCGCCCATTAGTCGATTATTATAATGATGCCACAACAAGCTCAGATACCAAAAAAGCAAAGTATGTTTTTGATGGAATTATCAATAAAGAAGTCAAAACTGATGGAACGGGAAGGGGTCTTACCTATAAAATAAGAATCACCAATCAGATAAGAAACCTGATCAAAAATGCCGATTCAACTAATGTTAAGTTAGGCCTTGTGGTTACTGAAGATATAAGCACTACAAATACTACCGTTAGCCAAATATGGAAAACGCCAATAAATGTTACAAGTGTAATTCCTAGTTTTTATATTCAAACGCCAAGATCGGCTGTTATGAATCCGCTGGGAACTGTATTATACGGAAGCAATCCATCGGTACCTGCTGACAAAAGGTTGAAACTTGAAATTTATTATACAAAACCTAATTAATCTAAAATTATGTGTGGAATTGTTGGATACATTGGTTATAGAGAAGCTTATCCTATAATTATTAAAGGTCTGAAAAGACTAGAATATAGAGGATATGATAGTGCTGGTGTCATGTTATATGACGGAGAGAATTTGAAACTTTGTAAGACAAAAGGAAAAGTTTCTGATCTGGAACAAAAAGCGGCTACAGAAATTACTATGAATGGAACCATTGGTATAGGACATACGCGTTGGGCAACTCACGGTGTTCCAAACGATGTAAATTCTCATCCACATCTTTCTAATTCAGGAGATTTAGCAATCATTCATAATGGAATTATCGAAAATTACGCTCCTTTAAAAGAAGAATTAATAAAAAGAGGTTACGTTTTTTATTCTGATACGGATTCTGAGGTTTTGGTAAATCTTATAGAAGAAGTTCAGAAAAAAGAAAATTTAAAACTAGGAAAAGCAGTTCAGGTAGCTTTGAATCAAGTTGTAGGTGCGTATGCAATTGCAGTTTTTGACAAGAAGACTCCAAATGAAATTGTTGCAGCCCGTTTAGGAAGTCCATTGGCTATTGGGGTTGGTGAAGGAGAATATTTTATTGCTTCTGACGCTTCTCCATTTATAGAATACACATCAAATGCGGTCTATTTAGAAGATGGTGAGATGGCAAACATTAGGTTGCATAAACCTATGAAAATTAGAAAAATTAAAGACGATTCTCAGGTTGATCCTTACATTCAGGAACTTCAAATGAATTTGGAGCAAATTGAAAAAGGAGGTTACGATCACTTTATGTTAAAGGAAATCTACGAACAACCTAACGTTATAAAAGATACTTATAGAGGAAGGCTTCATGCTAATGAAGGATTGATTCAAATGGCGGGTGTCGAAGATAATCTGGAGAAATTCCTTAATGCAGACCGAATCATTATTGTTGCCTGCGGAACGTCATGGCATGCAGGTTTAGTGGCAGAATATATTTTTGAAGAGTTTGCCCGTATTTCTGTTGAAGTAGAATACGCTTCAGAGTTCAGATATAGAAATCCGATTATCAATAGTAAAGATGTTGTTATTGCTATATCACAATCTGGTGAAACTGCCGATACTATGGCAGCAATAAAATTAGCAAAAGAAAATGGTGCTTTTGTGTTTGGAGTTTGTAATGTAGTTGGTTCTTCTATTTCAAGAGAAACTCATGCAGGTGCTTATACTCATGCCGGACCTGAAATAGGTGTTGCTTCGACAAAAGCATTTACTACTCAAATTACAGTTTTGACCATGATTGCTTTGCGTTTGGCGAAAGCCAAAGGCACATTATCTAATTCAGATTTCCATAGATATTTACAAGAATTAGAGATAATTCCCGAGAAAGTTAAGGAAGCATTAGAAACAAATGATAAGGCAAAAGAAATTGCAGCTACTTTCAAAGATGCGCCTAATTGCCTGTATTTAGGTCGTGGTTATAATTTTCCGGTTGCTCTTGAAGGTGCTTTAAAGCTAAAAGAAATCTCTTATATTCATGCAGAAGGATATCCTGCTGCCGAAATGAAGCACGGACCAATCGCATTGATTGATGAACATATGCCAGTAGTGGTAATTGCACCAAAACAAGGACATTATGACAAAATTGTAAGCAACATTCAAGAAATAAAATCCAGAAGCGGAAGAATTATTGCGGTTGTAACCAAAGGAGATACCCAAGTTCGTGAGTTGGCGGATTATGTTATTGAAATTCCGGAAACATCAGATGCATTGTCTCCGTTGATTACTACAATTCCTTTGCAACTTTTGTCTTATCACATAGCAGTAATGAGAGGTTGTAATGTAGATCAACCCCGAAATTTAGCAAAATCAGTGACGGTAGAATAATCGTCGACATACTTTAAAAAAAGCGTCTGCGAAAGCGGACGCTTTTTTTATTGCGTAAAAGTTTTTTTAAATGTTATTTTTTTGTGATTAATTCAGTTTTTTTTGAAAATTCATATGTATGCATAGTATTTTTCTGTGCTTGTAATCCATTTATTGTCAAAAGTTTAAAAACTAAAATATTGATTAGTTAGAAATATTGCAATATGATTGGTGATTATGAAATTTTTTACTTGTTTTTTTGTTAATAGCAAAAAAATATTTGTACTTTGGCGCCATAAACCAACAAAATTTAACCCCAATGAGAGTGTATTTACTTTTTTTGTCATTGTTCTTTTGTAGCATTTCTTTTGCACAGAATTCAATTTCAGGTTCTGTTACAGACAGAAACAATCAGCCTATTCCTGGAGCTAACATCAAAATTATTGGTGATGCCTATGGTACAATTACCGAGATTGACGGAAAATTTACTCTAAATCCATCAAAGAAATTACCTTATGTAATCGAAATTTCAGCTTTAGGTTTTGGATCAAAAAAGGTAAATGTAACATCATATTCTCAAAAGATAAATGTAATATTAGAGGATGAAGAAACAAAATTAAATGAAATTGTAGTTTCAGCATCAAGAACGCCTGAACGTGTTTTAGAGTCTCCGGTTACAATTGAAAGAATGAGTATTGCCGACATAAAAAAGACAGCCTCTCCAAGTTTTTATGATGGTTTAGAAAATTTGAAAGAAGTCCAAATGAACACCAGTAGTTTGTCTTTTAAATCTATAAACACTCGTGGTTTTGCTACTGTGGCAAATACCCGTTTCATGCAATTGGTTGACGGAATGGATAATTCATCTCCGTTATTGAATTTTGTATTAGGGAATATGATTGGTATTTCTGAAATTGATGTTCAAAGTGTTGAGTTGTTGCCGGGAGCTTCTTCTGCTTTGTATGGTGCCAATGCTTTTAATGGTATTTTGTTTATGAATAGCAAGAGCCCATTTACTAGTCAGGGAATTACTGCTTATGCAAAATTTGGACAAACTAGCCAACAAGCTGCGGGTTCAAATGATTTTGTTGATTACGGAATTAGAATTGCACATGCATTTAATAAATATTTTGCTGCAAAAGCTAACTTTACTTACATGCGTGGTACAGATTGGCATGCAACGAACTATGATGACAAAACAAATGCAGGAAGAGATAGAAGTCATGTAAACTATGACGGTATAAATGTATATGGTGATGAAGTTACAACAAATATTAAAGGTGTTGGGCAATCATTAGCAACTCTAGGTTTGATTCCGGCGGGCGCAGTAAATTTATTGCCAGATTATAATGTGAGCAGAACGGGTTATAATGAGGTTGATTTGACGGATAACAGAGCGAGTAAT
>ERZ1034365.126-NODE-126-length-40840-cov-5.201310_pt1 | contig 40840 bp, 29 predicted proteins | sample MGYA00520615_ERZ1034365 | MGnify/ENA primary metagenome ERZ1034365 (study PRJEB33736, sample SAMEA104284505) | Azolla filiculoides | biome: Urban; feature: Water surface; material: Ditch water | place: Netherlands | collected 2015-10-28 | depth 0-0.1 m ...
CTCTTTCAATTTTTAGATAAGATTGATAATTTTTGATATCCGATTTCCAATTCATACTGTAAAGAAACGACTTTTTCTGACATAAAAAAACCACGCAAAAAATTGCGTGGTTAGATGCTATATGTTCAATCAAGAATGTTATTTTCCCCATTTTCCTCCACCTACGAAAAACCCAATATGAATTCCTACGTAAGCATTTTTTGCTGTTCCAACTTTAGTACCATTAACATCTTCTATGTCAGATTCAGGAAGAAAATTATACTCTAACCCCATTCTAAAACCTGCCCATTCAAAACCTCCACGAACTAGACCTCCAAACACACCAGATACAGCCGGATTTAATTCCGTAGAACTACCTTCATTAATAGCAGTATCATCCAATTCAACATTTGCAAGAGAATAATAACCAACACCACCTCCAATATAAGGTGCAAAAGAACTTCCTGATTTGTGAAAATAATAATCATACGTACCTGCAAAGGAACTAATTCCAGCAACTTTTGCAGTAAATTCATCATTACTATTGATCACCAAATCACGAACTACTGCAGCTCCACCAAGTCGTAATCCTACATTCATGTTGTCTTTTATATTAAACTTGGGCTCAAGAGAAACTAATCCGCCTCCACCTCCTCCTGCTGGCACATAACCAAAATCTAAACCTACTCTAAACTTTCCAGCTTCTTGTGAATAGCCGTTAGCAAACAGTAAAACAACAACTAATAAGATAATTTTTCTCATGATTTTTTAAGATTAATTTTTGTAAATTTTTCTTAAAAATAGTATTTTTCTTTTTAATAAAATAAATCACCACATCAAGTTATTAACAAATACGAAATCAGTAAAAGTTAAATTTTACAATAATCAAATAATTTTAGCGTTAAAAAAACAACCCAAAATTTATATCATTATGAAAAAGACACATTTAATTACCTTCGCTTTACTACTCTTTGCAATGAACACTCAAGCGCAATTATTACAAATTGGAGTAAAGGCCGGTTTAAATTACGCCAACTTTTCTGGAACTGAAATTCAAACTGATGCTATAACGAGCTATCATGCTGGTTTGATAGCAGAAGTTAAACTCCTTGACAAATTTGCCATCCAACCCGAATTATTATACACTACTCAAGGAGCTACATACAAAACAGCTTTGGGAGATGTTAAAAATGAGTTGGGCTATATTGCCATTCCAGTTTTGGCAAAAATCTATTTAAGCAAATCATTTAGTTTAGAATTGGGTCCTCAAGCTTCGTTTTTATTGAGCGAAAAAGACAAATTTAATGTCAATGACGCCAATACATTTGACTTTGCTGTTGACGCTGGATTGAGTTTTAAAATCACCAAAAGCCTCTTCATTCAAGGACGCTATGTTCTTGGATTGACGGAAGTTTCAACTAACGCCGATGCCAAAAACTCGGTACTTCAACTATCGGCAGGTCTTATGTTTTAACAAAATTTAAAATAATTAGTGAATTAAAACCGTTCTTAATTGGAACGGTTTTTTTATTTTTACAAAAACATTTTTATGAAAATTTGCATCATCAACGGACCCAACCTCAACTTATTAGGAAAACGCGAACCAGAAATTTATGGTTCACAAACTTTTGAAGATTATCTAGAAATCTTAAAAAGCAAATTTCCTCAAGTAGAATTGACCTATTATCAATCTAATATCGAAGGCGAATTGATTGATAAAATTCAAGAATTTGGTTTTTCGTATGATGGCATTATTCTCAATGCCGGTGCTTATACCCATACCTCAGTTGGTATTGGAGATTGTATAAAAGGCATTACAACTCCAGTAGTTGAAGTGCATATTTCGAATACTTTTTCTCGCGAAAGCTTCCGTCACCAATCTTATATTTCAGGAAATGCCAAAGGCGTGATTCTAGGTTTTGGAATGAAAAGCTACGAATTGGCTATACAATCCTTTTTATAGTTATTATATTTCTTATAACCTCTTTAGCATTTAAATAACAAAATTTTATGATTGTAATTCTTTCCTACTTGTATATTTGTAGGAAAAAATTACCGTATGAAAAATTTCTACTTGCTTCTGTTTTTGTTAGTTTCGTTTTTTTCTTTTGCCCAAATTAGAGGAACCATTACTGACAACAAAGGAATTCCGCTTTCGCTGGTTACTGTTTTAGAAGAGAACACTTATAACGGAACTTCCTCGAACGAGAAAGGTAATTATGAATTGAACATCAAAAAAACAGGTAAGCATACTCTAGTTTTTCAATATTTGGGATATAAAACCCAAAAAATAACGGTTACAATTGACCAATTTCCGTTTACACAAAACATAAAATTAGTCGAAGAAAATCTGTCGCTTACTGAGGTTGTCATCAATTCCAAAGACAATCCGGCCAATGCTGTAATTCGACACGCCATAAAAAGCAAAAAAGAAAACTCCGAAAAAACAGCTCGTTTCAAAGCCGATTTTTATTCGCGTGGCATTTTTAAAATCAAAGATTTACCTAAAAAAATATTGGGACAAAAAATTGGTGATTTAGATGGCGCAGTCGATTCTACTGGAACTGGGATTATTTATTTATCGGAAACCATTTCGAAAATTATTTTTGAAAAACCCGACAATTTAAAGGAAAGAATTATTGCTTCGAAAATTAGCGGAGACAACAAAGGATTCAGCTACAACACGGCACGCTCGACGATTTATGATTTTTACGATAATACTTTGGACTTCAACGGCAAGATGATTTCTCCTATTGCAGAAAATGCCTTCAACTATTACAAATACAAATTAGAAGGCACTTTTCAAGACGAAAATAATTTGATGATCAACAAAATTAAAGTCATTGCCAAGCGAGACGCCGAACCCGTTTTTGAAGGTTACATTTATATCGTGGAAGATTCTTGGGTCATTTACGCCGTCGATTTAGACATCAAAGGCTACAGAATGCATCAGGAATTTGTAGATGTGATGAAGTTGAAACAAAATTTTAGCTACAACAAAAACAACCAAATTTGGGCCAAAAACACCCAAAGCCTCGAATTTTCGGCGGGCATTTTTGGGATAAAATTCAACGGAAAATTCTCTTATGTTTACAGCAACTACGAATTTGAAAAAGCATTTGCCAAAAAAACTTTTACCAACGAAATTGTAAGCTTTGAAGCCAATTCCAACAAAAAAGATACTGTTTTTTGGAATAAAATCAGACCCATTCCGCTAACCTTGGAAGAAACTACCGATTACATCAAAAAAGATAGCATTCACACGGTTCGAAACTCCAAAAAATATCTGGATTCGATTGATAAAAAAGGAAATAAATTCAAATTTTTGAGTCCCATTACGGGCTATCATTGGAAAAATAGTTACCAAAAGAAAGCGTTTAACTATGATGGTTTGCTCAATTTATCCTCTTTGAATTTCAATACGGTTCAGGGCTGGAATCTGGATTCGGGATTTTCTTTCCGAGACTGGAAAAATCAAGAAGAAAAAGGAAAATCGACTTCCATAAGCACTAAGTTCAATTACGGTTTTTCAGACGATAGATTGCGAGTTACCGCAGATTATTACCATCGATTCAACAACCAGAATTATGCAACACTATCGGTTTTTGGCGGAACAAAAGTCAATCAATTCAATCCCGAAGAACCCATTTCAAGTTTCATAAACACCGTAAGCACCTTATTTTTCGAAGACAATTATATGAAATTGTACAACAAAGAATTTGCTGGTGCTACTTACGGTCAAGACGTGGGCAACAATTTTTATTTGAGAGGGACATTAGAATACCAGCAACGAAAACCTTTGTTCAACACTACGGATTATACATTTATCCAAAGCGATGACGTTTACAGTTCCAATAATCCGCTGCTGCCAGACGATAATTTGACTCCTGCCTTTGAACAACATCATCTTACGAAAGCTTCTGTTTTTGCAAAAATAAATTTCGGAAACAAATACATTTCGAGACCAGACGGAAAATTAAATATCCGAAACTACGACTATCCCACTTTGTATTTTGGTTATGAAAACGCCTTTGCCTCCAATGAAAGCAAATACGAATACCAATTGATTACGAGTCAAGTTAGATATGATTTTGATGCTGGAAACAAAGGAACATTAGGAATAAACCTGAAAGCGGGAACTTTCATTCACGGTGATAATATTTCGTTTGCTGATTACAAACATTTCAACGGAAATAGAACACACGTGGGAACTAGCGACCGTTATTTGAACGTTTTCAACTTAATGCCATACTATTCGAACAGCACGAATAAATCCTATTTTGAAGCCCATTTGGAGCACAACGACAAAGGCTATATTATGAATAAAATTCCTTTGCTGAACAAATTAAACTCGACTTTGGTTTTAGGATTTCACGCTCTTGCTACTCCTGATATCAAACCTTATTCCGAATTTACGGTTGGTTTGGACAATCTTGGATTTGGAAAATTGAAAGTATTTCGCTTTGATTATGTACATTCTTTCCAAAATGGTGTTCAAGAAAATGGCGTTGTTTTTGGTTTGAAAATTTTGAATATTTTGGAGTAGTCAGTTAATTAAAACTTCTATATTCATTAGGAGTGCTGCCAACATGCTGTTTGAAAAAACGCGTGAAGTGCTGTGGATATTTAAACCCTAATTCATAAGCTACTTCATTAATTGTTTTTGTAGAATCGAATATTTTGTTTTTTGCTGTTTCAATAATTTTATTTTGAATGTATTCTTGGGCAGACTTTCCGGTTTCTTTTTTAATTAAATCACCAAAATAATTGGCTGATAAATTAAGTTCACCAGCATAATAGGCAACAGAAGGCAATCCTACGATATTAGGTTTGTCTGAAGAAAAATAACTGTTTAATAGTTCCTCAAATTTTTCAACAATTCCTTTGTTGGTAGTATCTCTGGTAATAAATTGACGATCGTAAAAACGTTCACAATAATTCAAAAACAACTCGATATTAGAAGCTATAAGCTTTTTGCTGTGCTTATCAATAGATTGTTTTAATTCAACTTCGATTTTAGCAAAGCAGTCAAAGACAAGCTGCTTTTCCTTTTCAGATAGATGCAATGCTTCACTGGCATTGTAGCCGAAAAAATTATATTCAGAAATACTTTTTGCGAGCGATGTACCACGGATTAAATCTGGATGAAAAACCAATGCGTGCCCCATAGGCTGATAATAATCTACTTTATTTTCAACATCAATTGTCTGACCTGGAGAAATAAACACCAAGGTTCCTTCCTGATAATCATAATAATTACGACCATATTTCAAATCCCCGCAATTCACTTGTTTCAAAACTATGCAAAATAGTTCAAAATTCATTTTTGAACCAGTTCTTGGCTTGGCTTTCGCAAAATCAATTATACTTACTAAAGGGTGTAATGTTTCTTGATTGTTAAAAGCATTATATTCACTAATGGATTTAAAATTAAATACTTGTTCCATATTTTTTTAATGTTTATGAAACAAATTTATGTATTTAAGTGGAGTTTTAATAGCAGGTAGCTCTTAATCAGTAATTATGGTAGCAGATTCCGTAATTTATATACCAATGCTCTCCTATTTAGGTCGGAAATTTGCATAACAGAATTTGCGACAAACTTTTCTGCAACGAAAAAAACGGAATTTTTAAATTAAAAAATTATGCAAACAGTTATATTAAATAACGGAATTGAAATGCCAATTTTAGGATTTGGTGTTTTCCAAATACCTGATGCAACAGAATGCGAAAAAGTAGTTTTAGAAGCTATTGAAAGTGGTTATCGCCTGATTGATACAGCCGCTTCGTATATGAATGAAACTGCTGTAGGTAATGCCATTAAAAAAAGTGGCGTGACAAGAGAAGAGTTTTTTATAACAACCAAAATTTGGGTACAAGATATCGGTTATGAAAAAACAATGAAAGCTTTTGAAAAATCATTGAATAAACTACAATTAGATTATCTCGATTTATACCTTATTCATCAACCTTACGGCGATATATTTGGCTCTTGGAGAGCAATGCAGGAATTATATAATCAAGGTAAAATAAGAGCCATTGGTGTAGCCAACTTTCATCCTGACAGAGTAATGGATTTAATCGTCAATAGTGGTTTTACACCTGCTATCAATCAAATAGAAACGCATCCGTTTTTACAGCAAACAGAAACACAACTGTTTCTTGAAGAAAACAATGTTCAAATCCAATCTTGGGGACCATTTGCAGAAGGAAAAAATAATATTTTTCAAAATGAAGTTCTTTCATCAATTGGTGCCAAACATAATAAATCAGTAGCACAAGTTATCCTTCGTTGGTTAATGCAACGTGGCGTAGTTGTAATTCCTAAATCGGTTAGAAAAGAAAGAATGGAAGAAAACTTCAACATTTTTGACTTTGAACTTTCAAATGATGATATGAAAGCAATTACTTTATTAGACACTAACGAAAGTTTATTCTTTGACCATCGAAATCCTCAAATGGTGAAGAATTTAAGTGAATACAGAGTAAATTTATAATAGCCAATAACATTCCCAAAATATAAATTATGAACCGTAGAAACCTTTTAAAAACAGCAGGATTAGTAATAGCAGGCAGTGCATTTTTGCCATTTGACACTTTAGCCCAAATAACGAACGAGAAAGAAAATCATTTAAAAAACGACAATGCTTTGCTACCATCCTCTAGCAAGAGAAAACTCGGTGCATCGTTGGATGTTTCTGCTATTGGTCTTGGTGTTCAAAATATGAGTAGAACCTATCAAACCACCATTCCTTTACGTTCTGAAATGCACAATATTATTCGCTCGGCTTTTGACAATGGTGTAACATTGTTTGATGCAGCCGAAGCGTACGGTCCTTTCGAAGTGGAAAAAATACTTGGCGAAGGTTTGGCTCCAATTCGAAATAAAGTAGCTATTGCAACAAAGTTTGGATTTAATATTGGAGAAGATGGAAGACGCTCAGGAGGTTTAAATAGTCAACCGGAGCATATTAAAAAAGTTGTTGAAGCTATGTTGAAAAGACTTCGTACCGACAGAATTGATTTATTATACCAGCATAGAGTTGATCCAAATGTACCGATTGAAGATGTTGTTGGAGCCATTAAAGACCTCATCAAAGAAGGTAAAGTATTGAATTACGGCCTTTCAGAACCAGGAGTACAAACAATAAGAAGAGCACACGCTATTCATCCAGTAGCAGCAATCCAAAATGAATATTCACTTTTATGGCGTGGTCCAGAAGCTGAAATTATTCCACTTTGTCAAGAATTAGGTATTGGCTTTGTTCCGTGGAGTCCATTGGGTGTTGGATTTCTAACAGGTGCAATTGATAAAAACACTCGTTTTGCCCAAGGCGATTTTCGAGGTTCTGAAACTCGTTTTTCTCCTGAAAATATTGCCAAAAATATGCCGTTGGTTGACCTATTACAAAAATGGAGTGCTCAAAAAGAAATAACTCCTGCACAAATTTCTCTAGCTTGGTTATTGGCTCAAAAACCTTGGATAGTGCCTATTCCTGGCACAACTCAAATGGCTCACATGAAAGAAAATGTTGGTGCCAATAAAGTAAAATTCACTTCAGGTGAATTACAAGATTTTACCAAACAATTAAATGCAATACAAATTACAGGAGAAAGATTACCGGCAGGAGTTTTGTCTATGTCGGGAGTGGAAGCACCTGATAAAAAATAATTAGTTAGAAAATAAATTAAACCAAAAAAATATTCAAAATGAAAAAGCTACTAGTAATATTAATTCTTTTGACAAGCATGCATTGTTCGTATGCACAAGAAAGTACAGCAATCGTTAAATCTAAAATAACAAAAGCGGAACAAGAATTATTGGACTTATCAAAACAAAAATGGCTATGGATGGCAGATAAAAAAGTTGATTCGCTGGCTGTTTTTTTTCATGACAAATCAATGTTTGTTCACATGGGCGGATCTTGGGGCAAGCAGCAGGAAATCAACGTTATAAAAAGCGGTGGGATTTGGTACAAGAAAGCAGATATACATGAAGCTTCGGTAAATATTATTGGAAATACAGCAATACTTTTAAACAGGATTACGCTTTTGGCAGTTGTTGGAGGTAATGAAGTTACAAATCCTTTTATAGTAACTGAAGTTTACACTAAAGAAAAAAAAGGTTGGAAACTTGGCTCATTGTCATTTACTAAATTAATGACCCCTGATAAATAAACCCCTGATAATAAAAAAATGATTGTAAATGCATTGTTCTGTTACACTATTTTTTATATGTACAACAATTAACCACGAAATACTGCAAGGGAAATTCATCGATAAATTTACTCAGTGGTAACCCATTTTAAGTAAACTTTTTCAATTATAAGAAGGTTCAATATGAATCAAAACGTGTCCTAATTCAGGGATTTCTGCTCGTAGAGTATCTTTTAACAAATGGGAAATATCGTGACCTTCTCTAACTGTGAGATTGGCGTTGACAATGGCGTGCAAGTCAACGTGGTATTTCATTCCTGCTTTTCGGATGAAACATTTTTCGGTATTTTCAACTCCTTTAACTTCAAGAGAAACTCTCCTGATTTCGACAATCAAATCGTCGTATAAATTTTCGTCCATAATTTCGCCAAGAGCGGGTCTGAAAATTTTATAACTGTTATAAAAAATAAATCCCGAGGCAAAAAGTGCGGCAAAATCATCGGCCGATTCGTAACCTTTCCCAAAAAACAAGGCAATTGAAATTCCAATAAATGCTGCAACCGAAGTAATAGCGTCGCTTCGATGGTGCCAAGCATCGGCTCTGAGCGAAGAGCTATTGGCTTCTTTGCTTCGTTTCATTACCAAGCGAAAAGAATATTCTTTCCACAAAATTATCGTTCCCAGAACAATTAGTGTCCAAGATTCTGGCAATTTGTGTGGTGTTTCTAAATTGGATAAACTTTCGTGGGCAATAATAGTTGCCGAAGTAATCAAGAAACCCACCACTAAAAAAGTGATTAAGGGTTCGGCACGACCGTGGCCGTAGGGATGATTATCATCAGCAGGTTTGTTTGAATATTTGATTCCAAACAGGACTAAAAACGAAGAAAAAATATCGGTGGTTGACTCAATGGCATCTGCTGTCAAAGCATAGGAATGACCAAAAAAGCCTGCCAAGCCTTTTATCAAAGCTAATAAAGCATTGCTAGCAATACTAAAATAAGTGGCTTTTACGGCGGTTTGCTCTTTTGTCATTTGAAATAATTATAAAAACCTCAAAGGTTTTGAAACCTTTGAGGTTTAGTATTTTTTTTTGAATAGAAATTAGGCTCTTACGATTTTGGCACCAATGGCTCTCAATCGTTCGTCAATTCTTTCGTAACCTCTATCAATTTGTTCAATATTTTGAATGGTGCTCGTTCCTTTTGCCGAAAGTGCAGCAATTAACAACGAAATTCCTGCTCTAATATCTGGCGAAGACATCGTGGTAGCTTTTAGTCTGGATTTGAAATCGTGACCAATAACTACGGCTCGGTGTGGGTCACAAAGAATAATTTTAGCTCCCATATCAATCAATTTATCGACAAAAAACAAACGGCTTTCGAACATTTTTTGATGAATCAAAACATCTCCTTTACATTGAGTTGCAACTACCAAAACAATACTCAATAAATCGGGAGTAAATCCTGGCCAAGGTGCATCGGCAATAGTAAGAATCGAACCATCGATATCGGTTTTCACTTCATATCCGTCTGTATGAGCTGGAATGTAAATATCATCCCCTCTTTTTTCTAAAGTAATTCCGAGTTTTCTAAACACATTTGGAATCAAACCCAAATTTTCCCAGCTTACATCTTTGATAGTAATTTCGCTTCTGGTCATTGCTGCCAATCCAATCCAGCTTCCAATTTCGATCATATCTGGTAGAATTCTATGAGTACAACCTCCAAGACTTTCAACACCTTCTATAGTCAATAAGTTGGAACCAATACCTGAGACTTTGGCTCCCATAGCATTCATCATTTTGCACAATTGTTGCAAATAAGGTTCGCAAGCAGCGTTGTAAATGGTTGTTGTTCCTTTAGCCAAAACCGCTGACATCACAATATTGGCAGTTCCAGTAACTGATGCTTCGTCTAACAACATAGCAGCGCCAGTCAAACCTTCCGGAGCTTCTACTCCATAAAAATGGTCTTCTTTATTATAACGGAATTTGGCTCCTAGATTGATAAATCCTTCAAAATGCGTATCTAATCTTCTTCGTCCAATTTTATCGCCGCCTGGTTTAGGAATATATCCTTTTCCGAAACGTGCCAAAAGTGGTCCAACAATCATAATAGAACCTCGAAGTGAGCCTCCTTCTTTCTTGAAAGCTTCGGTTTCTAAATAGCCAACATTGACTTCATCGGCCTGAAATGTATAAGAACCTGGCCCATTTTTTTGAATTTTAACCCCTAAATTTCCCAAAAGGGTAATTAGTTTGTTAATGTCAATTATGTCTGGAATATTATTGATGATTACTTTTTCAGGTGTCAACAATACGGCGCACAAAATTTGCAATGCTTCATTTTTGGCTCCTTGTGGCGTGATTTCTCCTTTTAGAGGAACACCACCTTCAATTTTAAAAACTCCCATATTTGTTTTTAGTTATGAGTTATAAATTATGAGTTTTAAGTTAAGTATGTATTTTGAAATATAAGTTAGTTTTGAAAATTCATAACTCATAATTCCTTACAAAGGTTTTCTGTTTTGGTTTTTATGCGTCGGATTTGACTTTCCTAGTTTACTGTTTTTGTTACTTTGAATTTTGGGTTGACCAGCAGGCGTAATTTTATTAGAAACTCGCTTGTTGGTTCTCAATAAATCGGTTGTGGTCAAAAGTTCTTCTGTACTTTGCAACATATTTATTTTTCCACCTGACAATTCATATAAATGTTCAAAAATAACATCGTCTTTTACCGTGTCTTTGTTCCAACTCAAATAGGATTTTTTCATATGATTGGCAATTACTTTTACCAAAGCATTTTTCATTTCGCCTTCTTCCCATTTGTTGGCAACATCAATCATATATTTTATGTTGTTTCCATAATATCGGTATTTTGGAAAGTTTTGTGGGTATTTTAAAACATCGGGTTTCAATTGCAAAACCTCGCGAGTTGGCACTGGATATGGCGATTCTACATCCAATTTAAAATCGGACATGATAAAGATTTGATCCCACAATTTATGTTGAAAATCAGGAACATCTCGCAAATGAGGATTCAAACTTCCCATAACTTGAATGATGTATTTTGCGGCTTTGTTGCGCTCTTCCCTATCTTCGATTTCGGTAGCTTGATCAATCAATTTTTGCAAATGACGGCCATATTCAGGAATGATTAAATGTAATCGCTCAGCATTATATTCCAAATGATGCACAACATCGTTTGCCACTTCTTTTATGTATTTAGTGTTCATATTTATAGCGAAATAATACCTTTAATAGTAGATAATTCAATATATTTCTCAATTATTTCTTGAGAATTTTTCATCATAACATCGACAGAAATGCTAGTGAATTTGCCTGTTTTGGATTTTGTAGTTTTAATCACTGCGCCCATACAATCAAAAGCTTCTTCAACTCGAAGAATATTTTCTTTATCAGTAGGTACGATAAATTTATACAAATACAAAGAAGGCCAAGCGGAACTTAAATCCAACTCCTTTTTTAACCTTTCGTAAAATTCTTGGGTTTCTTTTTCTTTTTCTGAATCCATTCTAAATTAAAATAGAAGCAAATATACAGTTTTGAAATTAGATTTTAGATTTTAGATTGCAGATTTTAGAAATGACGTTTAGAAAATAAAAAACTTAAACTTTTCAAAATAGGACTATCCGCAAAGCGTACTAAATATTTTTCTCGCCACAGATTAAAAATACAAAGAGACTTATAAGTCAAATTAATCTTTCGGAATCCCAATTAGTTTAGGTAAATTTGCGCTTTATTTGAAAAACGTGAGTAAAGAAATTATAGTCATCATTGGCGGACCAGGAACAGGCAAAAGCACCATTATCGATGGATTAGTAGAAAAAGGTTTTTGCTGTTATCCCGAAATTTCCAGACAAGTTACCTTAGAAGCAAAAAAACAAGGCATCGAGCAATTGTTCCTTGAAAACCCTTTGCTTTTCAGCGAATTATTGTTAGAAGGTCGAAAAAATCAATTCAAAAGTGCTTTAGAAGAAACCCAAGATACTGTTTTTATTGACCGTGGAATTCCAGATGTTTTGGCTTATATGCACTATATTGGCGACAGTTATCCCGCACATTTTGACTTGGCTTGCCGAGAAAATTTATACACAAAAATCTTTATCCTTCCGCCTTGGGAAGAAATATATGTGAGCGACGAAGCCCGTTATGAAAACTTTGAACAGGCCAAACTCATTCACAATCATCTAGTTGAAACCTATCAAAATTATGGTTACGAACTCATAGAAGTTCCGAAAGATACGCTTGATAATAGAATTTTGTTTATCTTAGATAAAATTTCTAAATAATTTGAAGTTTTATAAACAGTGTTTTAAAATTATTTAATAGCTAATCAACAACTTCTATTTCATGGCTGAAGCGTTAGCAATTCTCCAAAAATATTGGAAACACGACCAATTTAGATCGCCACAAGAAGAAATTATCAATTCAATTTTAGAGGGCAAAGACACTTTTGGCTTGATGCCAACTGGTGGCGGAAAATCCATTTGTTTTCAAATTCCCGCTTTGATGAAAGACGGAATTTGTTTGGTTATTTCTCCCTTGGTTGCCTTGATGAAAGATCAGGTGCAACGGCTGCAAAGTATGGATATCAAAGCTATTGCATTGACAGGCGGAATTCAATCGGACGAAATGATTACTCTTTTGGATAATTGTGAATTTGGCAATTATAAATTCTTATATTTATCACCAGAACGCCTGCAATCCGATTGGATTTTAGAGCGTATCAAAAATCTCCCTATTAATTTAATTGCCATCGACGAAGCTCATTGTGTATCGCAATGGGGACACGATTTTCGTCCTGCTTATTTAAAAATTTCAAAACTAAAAACTCATTTTTCAAAAGTTCCTTTTCTAGCTCTAACTGCTTCGGCAACCCAAAGAGTTCTTGAGGATGTGATTCTTCAATTGGGATTAGAAAACCCTGCGGTTTTCAAAAAATCTTTTGCTCGAAAAAATATTGCCTATATGGTTTTTGAAGTCGAAGATAAATTGTATCGAATGGAGCAAATCTTGAAAAAGAATCCGCAACCTTCTATAATATATGTACGAAATAGAAAATCGTGCTCGGATACCGCTTCACAATTGCAAGCCTTAGGATTCAAATCTACTTTTTACCACGGCGGATTATCTGTTAAGGAGAAAGAAAAAAATATGAGCCTTTGGATGAATGAAGAAGCACAAATTATGGTTTCGACCAATGCCTTTGGAATGGGAATTGACAAATCGAATGTAAAAACGGTCATTCATATTCATCTACCCGAAAGTTTAGAAAGTTATTATCAAGAAGCAGGTCGTGCGGGTAGAAATGAAGAAAAAGCCTTTGCCATTATTCTAATGAGTCCGTCTGATAAAATGCAAGCCCAAAGTCAATTTATAGATGTGTTGCCCGACAAAAAAATCTTGACCCAGATTTACATTAAACTGTGCAACTATTTCCGAATTGCCTATGGTGAAGGGATAGACGAACAGTTTTCGTTCAATCTGAATCACTTTTGCCAGAAATATGGCTTTCCTACATTGAAAACCTACAATGCTATTCAGTTTTTGAATCGTCAAGGAATTTTGACTTTGTCACAAGAATATTCAGAGAAAATTACGATGCAATTCATCATCGAATCTAAAGAAGTGATTCGTTATATGAGTTTAAACCCAAATGAAGAGCCTATTATTTTATCACTACTTCGAAACTATCCTGGAATTTATGAATCGCAAACTGCAGTTAATACATCATTGATTGCCAAAAAATCAAATTGCGAAGAAGCTTTAGTTCATTCTATTTTAGATAAGTTAAAAGAACGCGACCTTATTGATTATCACAAAAAAAACAATGATGCTTCGATTATTTTTAATGAAGTACGTGAAGACGAAAGAACTATCAACCGGGTTTCGAAATATTTGGAAAACCAAAACAAACAAAAAGTAGCTCATTTCGAATCTGTTGTGCATTATGTTAACGAAAAGAAAGTTTGCAAAAGTAAATTGATTTTGGACTATTTTGGCGAAAAAACAGAAACCGATTGTGGAATTTGTTCGTATTGTATTTCCCGAAAAAAGAAGTCTGATGATGAATTGTTAGTCCCTAAAAAAATAATGCAACTATTGAAAATCCAAGAATTGAATTCGAGGGAAATTCAAAAACTGACCAAAAATAGTGAAGACGATGTTATCTTTGCTTTGCAAACTTTATTAGAAAACAATAAAATAATCATTCAAGCCAACAACAAATACACTTTAAAATCATAATGGAAAAATTAAGAATCATTTTTATGGGAACTCCAGAATTTGCCGTTGGCATTCTAGATACCATCATCAAAGCCAATTATAATGTCGTTGGAGTTATTACCGTTGCTGATAAACCAGCAGGTCGTGGCCAGAAAATAAAATATTCGGATGTAAAAGAATATGCTTTGGCTAATAATCTTCCTTTATTGCAACCCACCAACTTAAAAGACGAAACTTTTTTGGCCGAATTAAAAGCATTGAATGCCAATTTACAAATCGTGGTTGCCTTTAGAATGTTGCCCGAAATCGTTTGGAAAATGCCAAAATTAGGCACATTCAATCTTCATGCCTCATTACTTCCTAATTATCGTGGTGCTGCTCCAATTAATTGGGCGATCATTAATGGTGATGCAAAAACAGGGGTTACCACTTTTTTTATTGATGATAAAATAGATACAGGCGCCATGATTCTTAGCGATGAAACCGAAATTGATCCAAACGAAAACGCAGGACTTTTGCATGATAGATTGATGTTATTGGGAAGCGAGACGGTTCTAAACACTTTAACCCTAATCGAAAAAGGGAATATTAGTACAACCATTCAGGAAGAAAATGCTGAAATAAAAACGGCATACAAATTAAATAAAGAAAATTGCAAGATCGATTGGACTAAATCGACAAGAGAAATATTTAATTTAATTAGAGGGCTAAGTCCATACCCATCGGCTTGGTGCTTTTTTCAGGACAAAAATGAAGAATGGAATGTTAAAATTCACGAAGCAAAAATGGTATTAGAAAACCACAATTTTGAATCTGGAAGTCTGATTTGCAGTAAAAAAGAAATGAAAATTGCCGTAAAAGATGGCTTTATTCAGGTGATTAGCCTTCAATTTCCCGGAAAAAAGAAGATGAATGTGGGAGAATTATTGAATGGAATGACTTTTTCTGATAATGCAAAGGTGGTTTAGACCAACAAAAACGGGGATTTTAAGGTGTTTTATGATGATTTTACATCGGCTTATGAACAAAAAAAACAAGTTATCAACAAAATAGGCTAAAATTAGGCAAAACACTTGTAAGGGAAGTTAATCCTACTAATTTTGTTATTATTAACAAAGTTTTTTTAACCAACATTTAATAACTAAACATTATGAACAAATCAGAATTAATCGACGCTATCGCTGCTGATGCAGGAATTACAAAAGCTGCTGCTAAACTAGCTTTAGAATCATTTTTAGGAAACGTAGGTAGCACTTTGAAAAAAGGCGGAAGAGTATCTTTAGTAGGTTTCGGATCATGGTCAGTTTCTTCAAGAGCTGCAAGAGATGGTAGAAACCCTCAAACAGGAAAAACTATAAAAATTGCTGCAAAAAATGTAGTGAAATTTAAAGCAGGAGCTGAGTTAGAAGGAGCTGTAAACTAATTTAAGGCTTTCTTAAAATATATAAAACCTTCCTATGGAAGGTTTTTTTATACTTTTTATCGATTTATTTGTTTTATTTTAATCTTTTTTTCTTAAATTTAATTAAAATACGACCTATGATTTCAGAAAAATTAAAAAAAGGAAAACTACTTATTGCAGAGCCTTCTATAATTGGAGATTTGTCTTTCAATAGGTCAGTAATTTTGTTGGCGGATCACGACAAAAAAGGATCTGTGGGTTTTATTATCAACAAACCCCTAAAATACACCATCAACGATTTGGTGCCTGACATTAAGGCAAACTTCAAAATCTACAATGGTGGTCCTGTCGAGCAGGACAACCTTTACTTCATACACAATGTACCTGATTTGATTCCGAATAGTATAGAAATTTCAAATGGAATTTATTGGGGAGGCGAATATGAAACCACAAAGGAACTCATCAATAATGGTCAAATAAACAAAAATAATATACGTTTCTTTTTGGGTTATACTGGCTGGGATGAAGACCAATTAGAAGCTGAAATGGCCGAATCTTCTTGGATTATCACCAAAAATAATTACGAAAACAAAATAATTGGAAAGTCGGCTTCACACTTTTGGAAAAAACAAATTATGGAATTGGGCGGAGAATATCCAATATGGGCTAATGCACCCGAAAACCCGACCTTAAATTAATTTCTATTTATAGTTTGATTTAATTTTTGCAAAAGTTGATTTGCAAAATCTTTCATAAACTCTTTTTTACGATATTTTGTTATGGGTTGAATTCCTTTAATCACATTAGTAATAAACAACTCATCTGCTTTTTGAAGATCAAAAGGAGAAATAGTTTCTTCAAGTACTTCTATATTTTCTAAAGTTTTGGCCAAACTCAAAATTTGTTTTCTCATAACACCATTCAAGCAACCATCAGAAACTGGCGGTGTAACCAATTTATTTCCTTTGAGCATAAATACATTTCCCTGCAAAGCTTCGACCACATTTTTACTATCATTAAGCAGCAAACAATTATCCAAATCATTTTCACTAGCATAAATACTTGCCGTGATGTTTATCAATTTATTTGTTGTTTTTATTGACGAAAGCAACTGCTTAGTTACATAAAAATCAGTATATAAATCTACAATGTATTCTTCCTGATTTATTGAATAGGAAACTTCTTCTATGCTCTCTGTAGTGATCAAAAAAGAAACTGTATTGGTTTTTGGCAAATAATATCCACCATTGTTTCTATAAACTGTAATTCTAGCTCGGGCAGAATCAGCTATATTTTTGGCTTTGGCCAAAGAAATAATTTGTTCTTCAAAGTATTCCATTGTAAAATTCATAGGAATTTCCATTCGAACAATTCGCATAGAAGACATCAATCTAAAATAATGGTCTTCTAAAAAAAGAATTTTAGAATTTACAATTTTTACTGTTTCAAAAACTGCGTCGCCATATAAAAAACCGCGATTGTGAGTCAACACATTAGTGCTATCAGACACAATAGAACCATTAAAATTTATCATAGTATTCAAAAAAAATCCCGATTAAATCGGGACAAATATAAGGCATAAAAAAACAAAATTACTATACCGATCCAATTACGTGTTTAAGATCTGAAATTTGATTTTCCCACAAAAGTCGTGCTTCATCAACTTCTTCTTTGTGAGCAAAATCGATAACCATCAAGGAAACATCTTTTGTAATTTCATCTACTAATATATTAAGTTCAAAAAAATATTCTGAATCTTTATTATTTCCATCAACCCATTTGAATCTAACTTTTTCGCCAGATTTTTTGGAACAAAGTCGAGCTTTTTCTTCTGAATCATCCCAAATAAAAGTAAAGAACTCTCCACGAGAATTAACATTGTCGGCAAACCATTCTGACAAACCTGATGGAGTTGATATGTATTGATACAATAATTGTGGGGATGAGTTAATGGGAAACTCTATTTCGTAACGTATTTTTGCGTCCATGAACAGTATTTAATTTTTTGGAAATTTATAGAATATAAAGCCAATAAAAAAGCATTTTCAAAAATATTTTTTTTTCTTTCAGATATGCTTGTAAGCTCTAATTTAATTTTTATATTTGCACCCGCATTCAGGGATAATTATCCGAATTGCACTTGGCGAGGTAGCTCAGTTGGTTAGAGCGCAGGATTCATAACCCTGAGGTCACGGGTTCAACTCCCGTCCTCGCTACATTTTAACACCCTAATTACTTATTAATTAAGTAGTTAGGGTTTTTTATTCACGAATAATTCACGATTATATTTCCATCTTCTTTATTTCAACCTCTTTTAACCTAATTTAATTCTACACAAGATTAATTTTCCATTTTACAACAAAAAACAGAAACTTACTCAAATAAAAACCTCTACCCTACCCAATTAGCTTATAAAATTGCTCTTATACTATATATTAGTTCCTATTCCATTTTTGACATTTACCAGATTATATTTAATGCTGAATCTTATTATTTGGCTATGCTTCTAGTGTGGTGTGGTTTCTTCCTCTTAATTATCATTATTCACTTTATACATAAAAAATATCCTTAATCTATTATTTTGAAAACTATTTTGTTTCCAGATTTGAAACTGAAATGAAAACGAAATTTTTTTTTTGGGGTGGCGTACCCCAAAAAGCCTTTTTTTGATAAGCTACATTCTTAAGGTGCAAATTCCAGTGATAGCAAGCATTACATGGTTATGACTAAAAACGGATAATCAAATAAAACAATAATTTTTTCATAAAACAAAGAATTAATTCTAATTACTTGTTTGGTTTTTAAAGCTGGTATAAAAAAATGGGGATAAAGCATTATACTTCGATCCCCATTTTTAAAATTTATTTAATACTATATTCCAACACTAATTTTTTATAACTTTTACAGTATAAACAACTCCTTCGGCATCTTTCATATTAATAACGTACATTCCAGAATTCAAAGCACTTAAATCTACTGAACGTGTCATATCAGTATTTGCTAGAACGCCTTCCTTAACCCTTTTTCCTTGAATTGAATAAACTGCATAATTCAAACTTCCAATTCTATCAGGTAATGTTAGGTTCACAACACCATTTGTAGGGATTGGATAAGCACTCAAACCTTTAGTTTCTTTGATTGTTTCTAATCCCAAAGAACTAATAGTTCTTTTAGCACTCAACCCACCGTATTCACTAACAGCTTGTACTGCATATTCGTGTTGTCCGCTTGCTGAAGTATCAACATAAGTGGCATCAGTTGTAATGGCTAGCACCTTATTATCTCTACTTACCACATAGCAAATAGCATATTGATTGTCGTCCCATTTGAGGGTGTTGTTTCCAATATCGGATAGATTGGCCGGTGCAGCAACTTGTTCTACCACCAAACGTGGATCCCATTTGTCTGTTCCTGCTAGAACGTTTTCTATGGTATATTGATCTGCTTGTGTCTTGGTCAGTACCGGATTGTAAGCTCCTGTTTGAGGAACACCGCTTACGGAGAAAATATTGGTTCTATTATCAGTATTAACAGCTACTCCATTACCATTTACACTATTATATTCTGCAAAAAGTGCTGGTACCGTTCCCATACTTGCCCAGCCTTGAGTGTTGGGTTCGGTCATCATTGTAGTATTCAAATAAACCGCTCTTGGAGCATTTTGCCATGGACGTCCCAAATAATATCCTGTTACCGCAGTAATGGTATTATTGTTAAAAATATATCCATAAGGCTCGGTTGCCAAATGATTTGGAGCCACTAAATAACCCTCTGCAACAGAAACCAGTTTACATTCTTCGAACCAGTGTATTCCGCCTCCACAAATAAAGTCAACATCGCCTTCGATGGTAGATTTATTGTCTACTTTTACGAACGTCTTCTTTGTTCTCCTGTAACTTGAGTGTCTTGTTTGCTTCTCAATCTAATTCCGTTATAGACATTTCTGTCTCCAGCTGGATTAAGCGCAGGTCTTTGACCCGAAGTTGTTATTCCGTCTTTGTGTTCAATGGTTATATTTTCCATATATAAGTCATTGGCTTCAATCGAAAGCACTGCATTTTTAATACCCCATCCTGGATTTCCTTGAAAAATAACGTCCTTTGATTGGGCAATTAAAGACACATTATTTTTACCTACTGGAAGTTGAAGTACGATTCCTTGTGGGTTTGTTCCATCTCCACCTAGATTATAAGTTCCGTTAGTAATCAAAACCAAAAATCGTGTTGATGAATTAGCTGGTGCTGCCGTAAATGCTTCGGCAATAGTTTTTACATATTTTCCTGAAGCTATTTGGTCAACAGTGGCATTGGCATCCACAATTAAATTGAAAACACGTTTGGCAGGAACTGGTTTTTCCATTGTTTTAAATGATAAATCAAGTGCAGCTGCAGTATTTCCCGAAAGATCCGTAACTAATCCGGCTGGTAAATTAAAAGTATATTGCTTATCGTACTCTAATCCGAAATAACTAAATTTCACCGTTTTATTGATAAATTCCGGAGTTAAAACTTTGCCGTTGAAGGTTACTGTTCCTGTCCCTAATTTTACCTTTTCGTCATACGTCAAAATGATATTTCCACTGGCTCCAACTGTAGTTGCAGCTGCTGCAGGAAGAGTCGATTGAAGTACTGGAGCAATGGCATCAGTAACAAGAACCTCATCTGCTTTTACCGTTATATTGGATAGTACAGTTGCTGTTACATCAATAGCACTTCCGTGTTTTGGCCCATTTACATTAGGAAACCATCTAAGATATATTTTTGCTTTTCCTTCTGCCTCAACTGGTAAGATCCCTCCAATTGGGGTAATGGAGCTTGTATTTATGGTAGTCAAGCTGGAAACATTTACAAAGTTTACACCATCAAGCGAATATTGCAAAGTCCATTCGTCACAGCCGTAATAATATCCAATAAGTCCCGATGCAACGTTTATATTTTTATATCCAACGGTTGAAAAAGAGGTCATAAAATAAAAGAAATCTCCTCTAATAGTATTCCAAACACAAAAACCATTTTTTCCACCCCTGTTTTGAAGTCTCACGTTGGGAGTAACAATGTTATCATTAATGTTATAAGCAAACAACTGTGGTTTATTATCTGTATTGGAGTATAATTCGGCTATTCTTGGATGAGCATATTGGTCAGTCTTGAATGTCCAAGCTGCGATAAACGATACATTATCAGCGAAGTACTCAATGCTGTTGAGCCATCAGACCAATTGCTGAATTTGACAATATCATTTTCAACAGCGGTTATAGTGACAATAGTTCCTGCTTCGTAAACCGAGAATCCTCCATCTTTTCCAGCAGGTGAAACTGTGTATTCACCCAAGCCGAATGCACCTGTTACACTCAAATTCAAGGTGTAAGTAGCCACTGACTCAAATTCTGCGACTAGAGTAGTATTAGCAGAAAGAGTAAATGTATATGGATTAGCCGTCGAGACTGGAGCTCCGTTTCCATCGACCCATCTTTTAAAATTATATCCAAAATTTTTATTGGCTGTTAATGTAACTTCTGTTCCTTGATTTAATGTACTTCCCGCAGGATTTGCAGTAATTGTTCCTGATGAAGCTGGACTGACATTGGTTGACAAAGTGTAAGTAACTGCACTGGGATCATTAGTGACTTTTTCGAAATAATCTAAATTGAATAAATAGCCTGTGTTTGTAGGGTGTTTAAAAACCAAATACAAATCGTGTGTGCCCGTTGTTGGGGTAATTGCAGTTGAAAATTTCTTGTAATCAGTCCATCCTGTGCTTCCTGATACGGTTGCAGTTCCTATTAACGTCCCAGTTGCTGTATCCAATCTAAATTCAACAGTTCCTCCGATTGTTCCAGAAGCTACTACAGCAAAACTGACATCATATTGGCTAAAAACATGTCCTGTAAATTTAATCCAAGTATTGTTTTTAATGTAACCCACATTTCCTGTTCCTGAAAGAGTTGCATTCGTTTCGGCTCTTGCTCCTGAAGCGGTGTTAAAAGTTTCAGCTTCTATTCGCTGAGTGGTTTGTGAAAACCCTAGTACTGAAAATAGTAGCAGTACTAAGAAAGTAAAAAATTGTTTTTTCATTTTTGTCATTTTTTTGGTTAGGTTAAATAGTTTTTCTAAATAGTTTACACTAAAATCTTAATCCATTAAATCCGTGTTGTAGATTTACATTCTCGTATTATTTTTTCATAGTTTTTATAATTTAGAAGTTAAATTAATTATGACCTTATATTGGTTATAGGAACAACCCTATTTATCTATTTTTACTCTATGATTTTTACCTGATTTTTAATCGATTCAAGAACTTTAATATCTTTAGAATATAATTTTCTGTGCTTCATATTTAGAGTCACATCTTTAGTTAGATTCCCTCCAACTAAAAACAATTGATTTTCTCCTTCGGAATTAAATTCCTTGAAATCGATGTTTTGACTATTGAAAAATCTGGCCGAAATGCCTGGTTTATCCAACTTCAAATCGACATTGTCAAAATCAATATTTGCCGTATAATTCATTTGAATACCAACTTCCGATCGAATAATCATGTTTTGAAATTGTATGTTTTGAACTGGCATTTCAGGTATTCCCATAATTTTCAAGGCTTGTTGCGCTCCATCGACATAAATATTTTTGAAATACATATTCTTAAATGCAGGAGTTGTCTCGGATACTGTTTCCTTTTGTACAATCATTTCGCCAGTAATTGGATCTTCAACGGCCCCTTTTACAAAATAATACAGGTTGAAATTTATCGCATCCGTAGGTATATCACTCATTCTAATGTCTTCCATCCAAATATTTTCTACCACGCCTCCTCTGCCTCGAACGGACTTAAATCGCAATCCACAATCGGTGCCAATAAAGGTGAGATTCTTAGCCAAAACATTACGAACTCCACCTGACATTTCGCTTCCAATTACAAAACCACCGTGGGCGTGATAGACTACACAATTGGTGATTACAAATAGTTCTGTCGGTTTTCCACGTTCACGTCCTTCTTGATCTTTTCCTGATTTTATGCAAATAGCATCATCGCCTACATCAAATTTGCAGTTGCTTACCGTACCTATTCGGCAAGATTCAATGTCCAGACCATCACCATTTTGAGCATACCAAGGGTTACGAATGGTAAGATTGCTTATGGTTAGGTTTTCACACATTAATGGATTAACATTCCAAGCTGGAGAGTTTTGAAAAGTAACACCATCCAAGAGTACTTTTTTACAATTAACAAGGCTTACCATTACTGGACGAAGAGCTTGTTTGTAGGGTTTCATGTTTTCAACGGTAAGGATTTTTGGAAGCTTCTCCTTTTCTTCATGACCAATAAAAGAACCTTCTGAAGGATACCAAGTTTTGCCGTCTTTAGAGAGAACTCCTCCTGAGCTAATAAGATCTTTCCATTGAGGGGCACTCATTTTTCCTATTTTAACAGGTCTCCATTTCGAACCATTTCCATCAAAAATTCCTTCTCCTGTAATTGCAATATTTTCTAGGTCAGTTCCCATAATAGGAGATTCGCATCTTATAACTTTACTGCCTTCAAAATAGGAATGAATCAATTGGTATTGATTTAAATCACTTGTAAACAAAATATAAGCTCCGCTTTCTGTATTCAAATTAACATTACTTTTCATATGTATAGGTCCTGAAGCCCACATCCCAGATGGAATTACAACAACTCCTCCTCCAGACTCTGAGCATTTACTGATAGCCGCATTGATGGCTTTTGTGCAAAGGATCTTACTATTGGGAACGGCTCCAAAATCGACAATGTTCAAAGTATCAGTTTTGAATTTTGGCAGCTGTACTTCAGGCATATCGAAAGGATATTTCTTTTTTGTGGATGCCTTTTCTTGTGGAGTGTTTTGTGCATCAATTGTATTGTTGCAAAAAAGGGTAAAGCATACAGCTAGACAAACCAAGAAATTTGTTATAATTTTTCTCATAATTAGTTTATACTTTAAATAATCTATTTTAATTTTCTTCAACTCTAAACCAGTCGTAATCGGCATAACTACTATCGTTGATATTTTTAGTTCCTGTTGCAAACAGTCCAATTTTGGCTCCTACCCAACGTCCTGCACTAGGTTTGAAAGGTTTCCCGAATGGTTTATATATTTTGCCATCCGCACTATAATAAAAAGTGACTTTGCCATCAAAAGGTTCTATATTTTGTAGGATCTCTACTTTGGCACGGAAGTAAATCATTTTTTGATCAATAGCTATTGCGGTTATTTCTGTCTCACTTTCTTTAGAAGTTCTAGCGTCTTTCATCAAACGTTGCACTAATTTGAGTTTTGCATCTGCATCCTGCTCGATAGCGATATAGGAGTAATCTTCACCAAAAACTATTAAACCTGTGCTAGATTCTTTTGCATCGGGATTGTTTTCGAAAGTGAATTTGGTTGTAGCTGTAAAATTTGCCCCTGGAAATTTTTGCAATAACAGGTTGGGCATCATCCACATTGTTTTCATATCCTCATCACGAGGAATACAATTCAAACGCATAAATCCTAAATTTCCAGACAACCAACCCCATTGCTTATCAGGGTTTTGATTTGCTTGCCATTGCCATTGCAAACCATATTTATGTCCGTTAAATTCATCCGAAGAAATTAAAGGAGTTACAGGATAATTTTTACCAACATTGGGTTTTGTCCACTCAGCAACTGGTTCTCCAATGCCATCTTTATTGGTGTCTTTCCCCATAATTGGCCAACCCTCTTTCCAAATAACGGGCTCTAGATTAATGATACGCCCAAATGCCCAACGATCTTGAAAGTGAATAAACCAACCTTCTCCGTTTGGAGTTTCAACATATCCACCTTGATGAGGTCCGTTCATATTAGTATCTCCCTGATGCAAAACAATTTTAGATTCATAAGGTCCCCAAACATTCTTAGAACGCATCGCTAATTGCCATCCTGGCTTTACACCTCCAGCTGGAGCCATAATCCAGTAATAGCCATCACGCTTGTATATTTTAGAGCCTTCAACAGTTGTATGGCCGTTATGACCATCAAAAACCATTGCTGGATTTCCAATTAATTTTGTTCCATCTAAATTCATTTCAGACAACATCAAAACCGTTTTAACACTAGCACGACTTCCTGCAAAAGCATAAGACAAATAAGCCTTTCCATCTTCGTCCCAAAGAGGGCAAGTATCGATATATCCTTTTCCTGCTTTGACCAAAACTGGTTCTTCCCAAATACCCGCAGGATTTTTAGTTTTCACCATATAGATTCCAAAGTCAGGATCGCCCCAATAAATATAATATTCGCCATTGTGAAAACGAATGGAAGGAGCCCAAACACCATCGCCATGACGAACGGTTTGAAAATGCTCTATTGGAACTTGGTTTTGCAAAGCATATCCAATTAATTTCCAGTTCACCAAATCCATCGAATGGAGAATTGGAATCCCAGGAGAACTATTGAAACTTGAAGCAGTCATATAATAACCCTCTTGTCCTGCACATACATCTGGATCAGAGTAATCGACATGAAGAATGGGATTTTTATACTTTCCATTTCCTAAATCGGCATTCCAACCTTGAGCATTTGCTCCTAGCACATAAACTGTCAAGCTTAATGACAGTAGCAATCGTTTTAATCTCATTTTAGATTATTTTTATCAAAATTATTTTTCAAAAAAGCACAGAATATCCCATTAAGAGAACTTTAGATTCTCTTCAAATTGAGTTTTTTGTATAAATTAACCTGTTGGAGGGTAATTAAATTATTTGATTTTTATAGTATTAAAGCAAATCAATTTATTCTTTTATCAACTTCGTTGTGTTCATTTTTCCATTGTTTAACATAATTTGCATTAGATAGCAACCTGCAGAAAATTCTTTGACATCAATGATTTGCTGAGTTGAGTTGTTTCCGTTTACCTCTTTCACTTTTGCACCAGAAAGATTATAAATTATAATTTTTTCAACATCTGAGTCTGTATTAATAGTAAAATTATCCCCTTTTACTGGGTTTGGATAAACCGAAAATGAATTTGCAATAGTTACATCCTCTACAGATAAATTGCATGATGTCGAAACTCCCGATGTTGTATTAATTCCGTTTATGATATTGCTACCACTTACTGTTTCTGCTTTGTAAGAAGTAATCGCATTACCGCTAGGGATAGTTATAGAAGAGCAGTTTTGGAATACAAGTCCTGTCAAGAAATTGGCAGTCATTCCGGTGGCAGCAGTAATCTTCACGTTATCGAAAACAACATTAGTAATAAAGGATTCTGGCAAACCATATAGCATTCCTGCGTTGGCAGAATTGGTTACAGTAATATTTTTGAAGGTAATATTTTTCCAAGTTGGGGTAGTACTCGTTACAGTTCCTGGAACTAGTGTTGATGGTGCCGCTGTAGGTTCTTTAGGATACCAACTTGTAATGGCAAATGGAGTAGAAACATTAATCATCGTCACATTCGAATAGTAAAATGTAGATTCATTTCCTCCGCGGTCAATGGCTGATTTCAGACGAAATCCATTGGAAGTGCCATTAAAGCTGCAATTATCCACAAAAACATTGTTCACATTGGAAGTATAACTTCCTACCGAAACCCCGTGCCCTTCACCAAAAGCACAATTTTTAATTTTAATATTCTGGGAATTGGCATCTACTGCCACATCATCGTCGCCTACAGAGAATTTACAGTTCAAAACATCCAATCCATCCCAGTACCACACATCCAAAGCGTCGGTATTTGGGGCTGTTTCGGGTGCCAAAACCGTTACATTCTTAATTGTTCCGTTATAGCCACGACCACTACCGCTTTTTCCCATAGTGATACTGACATTTGGAGCGTTTTGTATCGTAATATCAGTAATTGAAATTTTATTACAAGCCTTAAAACGCATTATGCCGGGACGACCAATTCCAGTTGCATCAAAGGCTGTCCACCAAGCACTACCATTTCCTTCAATAGTACCTGTTCCACTTATTGCAATATTGGTAAGATTCTCTGCATAAATAAGGGCTGTGTAAGAATCCGCAGTCCCACTATTTGGATAGGAACCGGCAGGAACTCCATTTCCGTTTCCGTAAGGCATCAATTGTAAAGTGGCTCCAGCCGAAATACGAAGATTGACATTGCTTTTCATCGTGATAGGACCACTCAAAAAAGGGGAAGCATTGGCAGGAATAACAACGGTACCACCTCCAGCGGCGTTTGCTGCATTTATAGCTGCATTTATGGCTGCTGCATTATCAAGATTAGAAGTACTCCCTCCATATATTGCCTCCGTAATTACGTACTGGGTTGAAGGTATGTTGGGCAGGATTTGAGTAGAAGCAACATCAGGGAAAGTCTCTGCTAAAAATTGTGCCACACGAGTGGTGTTTGCAGTCATTGTAACCCCGATTGTAGCATTTGTTGAAACAAGAGTTCCATTTTCATCTACCCATTTTGAAAAAATATAGCCAAAGTTAGGATTTGCTGTCAAACTTATTTGGGCTCCATCAACAAATTGAGTACCGGATGGGCTCGAAGCTATTGTTCCTGACGAAGCTGGGCTCAAACTAGTTGTCAAAGTGTATATGGCAACATTAGGGTCGCTGGTCACTTTTTCAAAATAATCAAAATTACCTAAATACGTATTTCCAGTGACAGGTTTAAATACAAAATACAAATCATGTGTACCTGTTGTTTGGCTTATTGCTGCAGAAACAATTTGATAAGTTGTCCAATTTGCAGTTGAAGTCGCATTAACATTGGCTGTACCAATTAAAGTACCACCAACTGCATCTATTCTTATTTCAACAGTTCCTGCCAAAGCGCCAACTGTTGGTGATCCAGTTTGTGTTTTACTGGCAGCTGCGATATCAAAACGGGTATCAAATTGGCTAAAGATATGTCCTGCGAATTTAACCCAATATCCATTTTTACAACTTCCGATATTCTTACCACCAGAGAGAGCAGCATTGATTTCTGTAGCTACTCCATTGAAGGCACTGTAATTTTCCGCTTCAATTCGTTGAACCGTTTGCGAAAATCCCATTGCCGAAACAAACATCAGCAACAAGGGAATAAATAATTGTTTTTTCATTGTAATGTAATAATCATAAGTTTAAGTATAATTGAATTATTTGATTTTAAATAGAATGGATTGGTCACCCAATTATGAAAATTACACTTCCACCTTTTTTACTTCAAATAATGACACCTAAAAAGTTAAATTAATAGATATAAGTCAATTCAAGACAGGGAAAGAAGCATCCAAAAGATGCTTCTTTTCTGCCCGAAACATAACCAACCTTGCTTTAAGGAAGCCATCTGATATCTCCAACCCTGTTGGTAACAATTGGAGAATTAGAATCTTTAATTTTCAAATTTCCATTCTTTGGATCCTCGAACAAGTTTAACGCACTAATTCCTAATGCCGTTCCTTGAATGCTTGTAGGGCCAAGTAGATAATCTGTAGTGGTATAATTATTACTATAAGTAGTGGTTGTGCCTGCTGCGATTGCTTGAATCACTTTTCCACAAGCAGATGCTAACAATACATTCTTAAAGACTAAAGTAGAGCCAGCTGCATTTGGAATATTAATTAAAGATCTATTATAAGCATAATCATAAATCGTTACATTATTATATTCCAAATAAATTGGATAGGATGATGTGCCATAATCAAACAGATTTTTAAAGTTACGTGTTCTATCAGGTACCTCAGTGCCTATAGTATAATAATCTCTCATGAAAGTACAATTAGTGAAAACCGCTCTTTTAAAATTATCTGCTCCAGCAGAACCAAGAGCAAACGTACCATAAGGTCCTGAATGACCACCATCCATATCCAAAGTACAATAGGTCATCTCAAAGTTTCCTACTTCTTTATATTTTCCACTTCCTTGATGTCTCCAAAAACCTCGTCTAAAATTATTAAATACACAGTTATAGAACGTAACCTCTCCGATAGTCCACGAAGTTCCACTGTTGAAAAAGTAACTTGCGTCAATGGTTTGATAAAAACGAATGTTTTCAAAGGCCAAACCTGACAAATAAGATCCTTCTTTAATATTCCAGTTTCCGTTCAATTCTATTTGAGGTCGTTCGCCTTGTGTGCTACCTATAAGTCTAAATCCTTTTGAAATAGTAAAAGGAGTAACTTTGAACAACGAACCTGCTTCTAAGAAATATTCCGTTCCTTCTGGAATTGTTGCATCCAAATCATTTTTTCTCAAAAGAGCATCTAAATCATCTCCTTTCATAACCAAAATTTGTCCTGCTGATGGTCCTGCCGAGCGAAAAGTTACTTGATTATAAGGTCTATCATAAACACGTGATTTTTTATTGTCAAAAACATTGAGGTTGTAGGCAGTACTTTTTTCTAAACCTTCTAATTTAGCCTGCCCAATTCTTATTTCTTCTGCCGTTAACTTACGCCCAATAGAAGGAAGTTCCTTAGCACTTGCTGGGGCAACAGAAATACTATCTACTGGATTTGCTGCATCAATAATCCAACTTGCTATGACGCTAGTTTCAGAAATATTTACCTTTTCTACCTTTTTCAAAATAGCAGCATAAGGCAGACGATCTTCTGTTAATGCGGCCGTATTAGACCATTGTGAATTAAAATTTGCATTATCCTTATTGGCACGAACTCGAATATAGAACTGCGTTTTATAAGGAATATCATCCATCAAAATTTGTGTGTCCGTAATCGTATAGGACTTGAACAAGCTTTTGTAGTAATTATCTAAATGCAATTCTACCGTATAAGAAGTAGCGTCATTTACTTTATACCATACCAAAGCAATAGAATTGCCTTTAACTAAAGGGGCTGGAAGTACAAACTTGGGTTGAAACAAATCTTCCACCTTGTTATAAACCGAACTGTCGTCTTGACAAGAGTTAAACATTCCTCCTAGCAAAATCATGCTGAAAAATGACAACATTAAAATTATTCTTTTTGAATTTTTCATACTTGATTAAATTTAATAGTTAAAACCATAATAATTTTGAATATTTCCTCTATGATCTGTAATTACTTTAGATGGGTAAGGGCACAAATAACGTAAAGGATCGTTAGGAGTTTTACTTGAAGCATTGTTAAAATTGATGAATCCTCTAAAACTCCATTTGATGTCATTTCGTGGTTCATAAGCCTGAGTATCGCTATTTAAAGAATACCAAGCCGATGCAAATACTTGTTCAGTATAACCAGCTGGTTTAGCATATAAAATTTCATTAATTCCTTTTATGTCTAAAATAGTACGACCTGCATTGTTAGGGTCTGGAATGTTCTTCCAGTACACACTTCCGGGAACATTATCAACGCCAGCAACATAAGCACCATTGGCTACTTTGCCCCAGTTTAGCAGTTTATTATATTGATTATAAATCACTTCACCATATTTATTCCAGCGAGCTAGATCAAACTTACGTTTACTCTCACCTCCAAACTCCCAAGCACGCTCATCTACAATAGCATTAAAAAATTGTGCTTGAGTTGTTTTTGAATCGACATAAGCATCCACTTTGGCCGACCAATCTGCCTTATCGAATGCTCTGCGGCGAACGCGTCTTAAACATTCTTTAGCATCTTCACGCAAACCTACTCGCTCGTTTACTGCTTCTGCATACATCAACAAGACATCGGCAAATCGCATCCATGAGTAATTCACACCTGTAGATTTAGTGCTTGTACTACCTAGTGGAGCAGTTTCATAAAGTTTTGACCATTTCCCAGTAGCCAATTGCGCTAAATTTAATCGAATGACTTGATTCAAATTAGCATCATACGAATAAGGGGCACAAGTAACGTCACGTCGCAAATCTTTAACATCAAACGAATATAAATAGGTCCCGCATAAACTAAGACTTCCCGAAGCCGATCCATAAGGATGTGACCCTGCTGTAATTGGAATACCTATAGAATAGGCATATTCCCCTGAAACGCTCTTTAATAAGGGCAACGAAAACATTACATCATCATCAACAGGTGTTACCCAATTATTTTGTTTTACCCAAAAATCACGGTAACTCAATTTCAGATCATGGTGTTTCTCATTGATTACTTTACCTAAGTATTGAATTGCAGTATCATAATACATTTCATAATTCTCACCTCGAACCATATGACCAATTCCAGCTGCATCTGTGTCAGGACGTAAAGCCCAACCCCCACGAGTTAGAGCAAGCAAACCAATTAAACCTTGATTAAAACTTCTTGAGGCGCGTTCTGTTCCATAATCCAGTTCACTGGCATATTGCATTAGTGGTTCTACTGACTTCAAATCGTCTATCAGGAATTCAAGAATTTTATTTCTATCGGTAACTCCTACAGTAAAATCCTCGCCACCAACTGATGATTTAGTACGAAAGACAACATCTCCCCAAATGCGAATCATGTCCAGATACACCATGGCGCGAAGGGTCTTAACTTCTCCATAAAGTTGCGTCACTTTTGATGCTTTGTCTTTCTTGTCTGCTTTATAAATATCCGATTTTTCAATTCCTTCAATAATGTCATTGGACAAGTTGATGATTTTGTACATTGCATTCCAAGTTGAATTCAACGTTGTCCAATAGGGTTTGGGTTCAAAACAAGCAATGTCTGAACCGTTCACATTTACTGTATTGGTTGAAACTCCTACCATTTCTACATCGGTATTCGGATTAAAGACAAAAGCAAGACGGTTAGAATAGGCATCGTCACTCAACATCAGTGTATATACTCCAGCAACGGCTGATTGTATTTCACTTTCCGAACTGAAAACCTCTGCCTCAGTAAAACCAGTTGCTGGTTGTACATCTAAATAATCATTACATGCTGTAAATCCCAGCAAGAAAGTAAATAGAAGGCTTAATAATATCTTTTTCTTCATTGTTTTAGTTTTTATATTAAAATGATAATTGTGCTCCAAAAGTGTAATTTCTTGTTCTTGGATACGCATTATAATCAATGTTAGGTGTTAATCCAGTTTCTAAATTAACTTCTGGATCGTAGCCCGAGTAATTAGTCCACACAAATAAATTGGAACCCGTTGCATATAAACGAACTCTATTAAATATCATTTTTTTAGTTAATGCTTTAGGAATTGTAAATCCTAGTGTAAGCATATTTAATCTTAAAAATGAGCCATCTTCAATGGCGTAGGACTCAGCAACAGGACGACCGATTGATGTTGGATTCCATATGGTAGCATTTTTATTGAAATCGGCTAAAAGTTCTGGCGATGAACGAAGATCGTTACCCATATCATCAAAATTTCTCCATCGATTGGCCAACGATATTTCCATTCCCAAATTATTTTGGTTATTAGAATACCAAGAAGTCATCATGATTTTGTTGGCATTATACACATCAAAACCGTACACAAAATTGAAAAAGGTAGATAAATCAAAGTTTTTCCACACGGCATTCAATCCAAAACCTCCTGAAAAATCTGGATTAGTATTACCAATAACCTGTCTGTCTTTAGCTCCAATTACATACGTATTGGAATCTGTTGGGTCAACAGGAGTCAATTTTTTAAACTTGGCATTTCCTGGTCGTGGATCGCCCGAAAGGTTTTTGGAATTGGCCACACCATCTTTAAGTACCCAAACTCTAGTGACAGGATCCAATGGTTCGAAATCGTCCACGGTATAAAAACCATCATTTACGAAACCGTAAATTAACCCTTTTGTACCTCCAACATAAGCACGATAATCATCATCATTCAACAACTGCGTACCAGCCCATCCTGAACTAAGAATCCATTCATTTTCTCCGCTTGAAAGTGCATCAATTTTATTTTTATTAAATCCAACATTGAAGTTTAAATCCAGTTGAAAATCTTTATTCTGAACCACACTACCGTTAATTCCAAAATCAATTCCTTTGTTGGATGTTTGTCCCACGTTTGTCATAATTTTATTAAAACCAGATGCTCCAGCAATATCAGATGGTACTAACAAATCTTTAACTGTGTTTTTATAGATTTCGATTGTCCCTGTAAGACGCTCTTTGAAGAATCCGAAATCAAAACCAAGGTTTGTAGTATAAGTTGATTCCCATTTCACATCAGGATTGCTTAAGTAATTACCATTATAAAAATTATAATAGTAATGGCTAGTCTCGCCCCAACCCACTGAGCGGTTTTGAGAAACACCATAATATTTAGCATACAAATCGCCACTAATTCTATCATTACCAGAAACTCCATAACTTAAACGCATTTTCAAATTCGAAATGGTTTTATTATCCTTTAAAAAATCTTCGTTTGAAACTCTCCAAGCTACTGCAGCAGATGGAAAAAATCCCCAACGATTTTCAGGACCAAACTTTGTCGAACCATCTGCACGACCTGTTAGCGTTATAAGGTATTTATCATCATAACCATAATTGACACGGCCGAAGAAAGAGGAAATTCGGTTTGGCGAACCTTCAGAAGAAGCGTTTCCAAAAGGGGTTCCCAATGCTAGATTATCTAATGCTTTTTCTGCTGTTATAGTTTCAGGAAAATAACGAGTAGTGTAAGTCTTATTGGCACTGCTCTGATCTTTTATTTCTTGACCAAGCATCAATTGAAAATCATGAAGTTTCTGTAGTTTAAAATTATAATTCAATACATTGGTCATTTGCCAACGTGGACTTTGAGTCATTCCCCAAGTTACTACTGGCTGATTGTTATTGGCAAATGCAGTGCCGGTATCAGTACCCCAGAAACGACCATCTTCAGAGTATTGGTATTGAAAACCGAATGAGCTTCGAAAATTCAATCCTTTATCAATATTCCAAGTCAAGGCACCCACTGTATTAAAAGTGCGTGAAATACGATTGCGATAATTCTTTGCAGCTTCCTGTATAGGATCAAAACGTTTAACAGGTTGATAATCCTCTGGATCAAAATAAGTATCATCTTCTGGTAAAGTCATATAATCTTGTAACCCAAGAGTGGGTGCTTGACGAATGGTATTAAGCAAACTAACCCCTTCTGTACCGGAACCTGCAATAGTTTGATCTGTAAAACGAGTTTGATATTCAAAAGTAAATTTGTCTGACAATTTAGTAGTCATCATAAAATTGATATTGGTTTGTTTTAAACCAGTTCCTATCAATGCCCCCGGCTGATCCTGATTGACTACTGCAAACTTGAATTTCGTTTTTTCAGAACCACCACTAATATTTAGGTCTAAATATTTTGCAATTGGATTTGTACCAAAGATTTCATCTTGCCAATCGGTGCCTTTATCACCTTGATAAATATACAATTCATTGGCACGTCCATAGCGATTGAAAAAAGCAGTCGGATTTGAAGTTCTTCCACGTTCATACTCATATTGCATCATAGTATATTCGTACGGATCCATTACATCTAGATGATTCGATAGTGTTTTCATCTGCATATAACTATTTAAATTTACAGAAACCATATTGGCTTTAGGCTTTTTTGTAGTTACCAAAATAACTCCATTAGCTCCTCTAGCACCATATATTGCTGTTGATGCAGCATCTTTTAACACTTCTACCGATTCAATATCTGTTGGCGGGACATCATTTAGAGTGGCAACCTCAAACCCATCTACCAAAATTAAAGGAGAATTATCTTGAGTAATGGATCCTCCTCCACGCACTCTTATCATAATATCAGCACCTGGCGAACCATCGGCTGAAGTAATCTGAACCCCTGGCAATCTTCCAACCAATGCTTCGGCTACAGAACTGGTTGGAACTTTTTCTAATGTAGTTCCTTTGATACTTGAAACTGCTCCTGTCAGGTTGGCTCGTTTTTGTGTTCCATAACCAATGACCACAACTTCATTCAATTCACTTGTCGATTCTTTCATCTCGACAACAATACCTGAGGTACGCCCTTTTAAAGGGACAGTCAAATCTTGCATACCAACATATTTAACCACCAAAACAGCTGTTTTTGGATCAGTTACTTTTATGGAGAATTTACCGTCCAAATCGCTGGAAGTACTCGATTTTTCATTTTTTACTATAATTGTTGCTGATGGAATTGAACCCATTTTATCCCGCACAACACCCGTTACGGTTACCAATTTCTGAGCATAACCACTAACCGTCAATAGCAAAAGGGTCAAAATGCTCACGATATGTTTTTTTATCGTCATAACTAATATATTATTATTTAGATTTATTTTTTAATCTGTTCATTATTGAATTTTATCTAATTTGGCACTACTACCCCATTAATAGTCACCACATAATCTTTGATAATAGGTGTGTCGGGATCATTTAAGTTAAAATCGACATTCGTAATTCCGTTAGGTAAAACTGGAAAAGTACCCGCAAATTCCTTTGTTTTGACAATAACAGAATTCGCATCCATAAACTCTATTTTGGCACGAACATTATTTGCTGTATCATCTGTCTGAAATACAATAAAATCGTCTAAATAATTAATTCCTCCTGTGGTCGTTTTCTTCGTTTTATTAACCGACATATCTCCTTGCACAAAGGTTTCATCAACAGGTTTGTATCCAGTTCGTTTTACAAAAACGGTTACTTTTATATTCACATAACTTGGATCTGCTACAATATCTTTTGCTTTCAAACGCAACGTACCTGTCCTTGTTAAAATATTCATCTTAAGAGTATCCGAGAATGGAGAGGCATAAGGTACAGCAGCCGATAAGTTTACCTTTTGATCGGCAGTGACTAATTGAGGAATAATCAAATCCTTTAGATTAACTGGAGAAGTAATCATTTGCGCTGGAATATCGGTTGCTATAAAGCTGTACTGCCCATTGTTTAGAGCAAAACGATATAACGAACTGTAGTTCCCAAAATAATCGCCATTTTCTTTATAAATAAAAATAGGCAATGTTGAAATTCCAACATTTAAATTCCAAGGATCTCCATTCAGTTCAAGTTCATAATTTCTAACAACCGAAGTGTCATATTTAATTTCATCTTTAGTGCAGGCAGTCATCAATAAAATTAATACCCCACACCCAAGTATAAGATTTTTTATATTTTTCATACAGTGTAATTTATAAATTGAAATTCCTTAAGACTAATTAATGATTGATGTGATTCCGTCAATTCATTACTTTGATTACATGACACTGTAAACATCCTAATAAATGGAAGGACGAAAGTGTTAATTTGTTTCATAAGCTTATTTTTTAGTTAGTTAATTAACTTTTGGTTGTATGGCAAAACTAGATATATGAAATCCTAATTTGGTGTAAATATTGCTTTTCGATAAGGGTGTAATTGCTAATTTAACCCCTAATAAATTGATGAATCAATAAATAAATAGGAGTATTTTTTTCACTACAGAAAAAAAATAAAGAAAACTAAAATACACTAGAAGTAAACCCAAACCATAGTAACACAGACCTAATGTCATTATAGCACAAAAAAAACAGGGACTAAAAGCCCCTGTAAAAACACCACCTTTATTTTAAGTATATAGTGGATGAATCCAAATACCATTTTGGAATTATATATCTTTTATCTATCTAGCGATGTTGCTGGCGATATTCAGCTGGAGTACTATTAAATTTTGTTTTAAAACATTTTCCAAAATATTTCAGGTCATTAAAACCTACTTCAAAACAAACTTCTTTTATCAACATATCTTTATTTTTGATAAGATCGGCAGCCTCATTCAATCGCATATCACGAATAAATACAACAGGCGAAACTCCTGTTATGTTTTTAAGCTTATTAAAGAAACTAGCCCGTGACATGTACATTAATTTTCCTAATTCATCGACTGAGAAATCTGATTTAGACATATTTTGTTTTACAAATTCAATCACTTGCAACATAAACTTATGATCTTTATTAGAAATTTGCAAAGGTTCTTTTTCTGAAATTTCAGGAATTGTACCAGTTGAATACAACTGCTGAAGGCGCAAACGTTGTTCTAAAACATTTTTAACTCTAGCTTTTAAAAAGCTTATATTAAATGGTTTAGTTAGATACTCATCAGCACCATATTCCATTCCTTCTAATTTACTCTCTATTGATGTTTTTGCACTAAGTAAAATTACTGGAATGTGGCTGGTTGCAAAATTATTTCGAATTAATTTAAGCATCTCGATACCATCCATTTGAGGCATCATGATATCACTAATAATAAAATTTGGAGACAAACTTTCGGCTTTCAAATTTCCCTCGACACCATTTTCGGCCACATAGATTGTATATTCATCCTCTAATACCGAAACAATAAAACTCCTCAATTCGGGATCGTCTTCTACAATCAGACCTACTGGTTTCTGGTTAATAATTTCATCCAAATCTACAATTTCAGCAAGTTCTTTTTCAGGTTTTAATTCATCTATTATTTCTTTATTAGATTCTTGAAATAAAATAGTTACATCTTCAGTAAAATGTTTATATCCTTTAAAAAAACAAAGCTGAAAGCTACTTCCTTTACCCGGAGTACTATCTACAACAATAGTTGCCCCATGTTTATCTACCAAATCTTTCACAATAGAAAGCCCTATGCCAGTACTAGGATTATATGGGTTTTCGTTGTAATTAGAAAAACGTTTAAACAATTTTTTTTGCATTACAGGATTGATCCCTGGTCCATTATCCTTTATCTTTAGGAAAACTTGTTTGTCAGATTCCTCTACAATTACCTCAACAGTATCGCCTTTGCTACAATATTTAAAAGCATTTGAAATTAAATTTACCAAAATTTTATCTAGACTATCTGGATCAAACCATACTTGTGGATTGGGAGCAATACTATTTAGTTTTAAACCTATATTGCGCTGCTTGCTCATTTCGCTAAAATTTTCACCTATTTTAGCCACAAATTCCTCTAAATTTATTTCAGTAACTTCTAACTTCCTGTCTTGAATTCTTCTTAAGTCTAAAATCTGATTAACCAAGTTCAATAACTTATTACTGCTTCTTTCAATAACTTTAAGTTGGGTTTTCACTGACTCAGAAATTTCATTATCCGAGAGCATTTTCTCTACAGGAGCAGTAATCATCGTAAGTGGAGTTCGGATTTCATGTGAAATATCGGTAAAGAATTTTAGCTTTAATTCATTCATTTGCTTCTGCAACTCTACATCACTCCTCAATTTCAAGATGGTTAAAATCGTACGTCGAGTCACTAAAAACAAACCAACAGCCAGTAACAAATAACAGAAATAAGCCAAATTAGTTCCCCAAATAGAAGGACGAATGATGATTTTAATTTTCCTTTCATTATTCACCCATAAATTGTGTCCATTTGTAGAGGATAGTAAAAGAGTGTATTCTCCTCGATCTATATTCGTATAATTAATCGACTGACCTCCTTTAATATAACTCCATTGCTTGTCAATTCCTTCTAATTTATAACGGTAAACAATATTCTCATTTTTTATGTAATCTAAAGCTGAAAATTGAACTCTGAAAAAATTCTGATTATGTTCTAGTGTGACTTCCTCAAGTAAATCAGGATTTCTAGGAGTTTCAGGATTTATTTCGTGGAGCTCTCTATTATTTACTGTAAATCCAGAAATGGCCAAATAAGGTTTAAATCGAAAAGGTTTAATAGCTTCTGGCTTGAAATAAATAACACCATTAGAATAACCTAACACAATTTCACCACTTGCAAGACGGCAACTTGTCGCTTCTGAAAATATTTCATTACCAATAAGAGATTTCAATTCAGGAAAGGTTTCAGCACTATTGGTTTTGAGATCGAATCGAACAACCTGATTATCGCCCATTACCCAAATTTTACCTAATTTATCCTCTTGTATAGATACAATTCCTTGAATAAGGAAAGAAATAGTTTCGCCCCAAACCGATTTAACCTTTAGCTGACCTTGTTGGTCTATATCAGCCATAATCAAACCTTTTCCGTTGGTTGCCAATGCTAATCGATTATCAGAGGTTACTAGAATATCTAAAATATCATTACCCGAAACTTGTGAAAATTCTTTGAATACTAGCTGAGTTGCTGATTTATTTTCCTCTGAAAACGAAAACAATTTATAAGACGAAATAAAAAACAATTTATGCTCTTTATTTTCGACTATAGATCGAACCTTATCTGCACTTTTTATTGGGTAGTTTTTCAGTTCATTTCTATAATTAATAAATTGAATACCACCTTTTGACTCTCGAATAAGATTTACTCCACCTCCCCAAGTAGCCAAATAAATCTGACCCGATGCCGACTGAAAAACTTTATAAATATCATTAGAACTAATACTATAGCGAGCATTCTCGATATATTTATAATGAATTACCTTATAGTTAAATGGTTTTTTACTAGGAGTCAGACAAAATAACCCATTCCCTCTTGTTCCTATCCATATTTTTCCTTTGGAATCCTCTAGCATACTATAAACATCTGACCCCCAACCTGGACTATTACTAGATAGCGTTCCGTCTGCGCCTAAAAGTCCAATCTTCTTTTTATGAAAATCAAACATAGCTATTTTTTCAGCACGACTAGCAACCCATAGATTACCCATTTTGTCTTTCATCAGACTCCGCACATTATGCTTTTGAAGATTGCCTGCCGAGTCTAAATTTAATGTTGAAAAATTAGTATTGCTAAATGTTATCAAGTCTAAACCTTGCTTATAGGAACAAAACCATAAGTTCCCTAATCTGTCGAACATTGCCGTATGCATAACATCCGAGAAGGTTTCTCTTGATTCTTTAATACATTGAATTATGGAACACAATTTATTCTGTTTTTCATTCCAATAAGCAAATGCTCCTTTATTAGATTGAATCCAAACCGTTCCGTCTGGCGAAGTAAGCAAAAAACTTCTTCTATCGGTACCAACACTAGCTGGATCACTTGAATTTACTTCTATATGTTTTAACTTTCTGGCAATCAAATCAAATTGATATACTCCTGACCCTATTGCTTCAAACCAAAACTGTCGCAAATGAGTTATTCCTAAATACCTAATTTTTCCGCTTGGAAAACCTGCTAATGTTGTGCTATTATAAACATCCAGTTTACCTTTTTTTATATCATAAAGATAAAAGCCTTGTTCTTCTGTTGCTATCAATACTTTGTTATCAGCCACAAGCTGAATTTGAATAATATTTCCCTTTATTCCAAGCTCAAAATCAAAAAAAGTACTCGACTTTTTAGTGTATCGTGTAAGCTTGCCCTTGGCTCCTCCAAACCATATATCGTCTTTCGTTTCCATAATAAAAGTAAACGAATAGGGTTTTCCAGAGTGTCTCGTCATATTAAAAAAGAAATACTCTGGCTCTCTACTTGTTTTCTTCAATCGGCAAATACCTGAATCAGTCAAAAACCATGTTGTGCCTAAAGCGTCTTCAAAAACATCTCGGATTCCAGCAGAAAGTCTTGCTGAATCAAAAGTTACTTTGCGAATTTGCTTATTATTTTCAAAAGCAATTAGGTATTTTTTATTTTCAGGAAACAACCATACTCTTCCAGAAGGCATCACTTTAAAATCTTTAAAGGAATCATTAGGAACTGGAGTAGATTTTCCTTCAATAGGTTTATGAAAAAGCAACTGATTTGTATCGAAATAATAAATATCATTCTTTTCAGACTGAATCCAAACCCGTCCGCTTTTATCAAATTTAAATTTAGAAACCCGATTGGATTGTAGGTGTAATGAATCGCGTTGTCCTACCCTAAAATTTTCAAAAATAGACCCATCATAACGAATCAAACCATTATAAGTAGCTAACCAAATGAATCCTTTTTTATCTTGTTGAATGTCTATAATACGGGATTGACTTAACTTCACATCATGCGAGAAATGAGTCAATATACCAGATGGCTGTGACACACATATGGTGCTAACTAGATAAAAAAGAATTACAATTATTTTCTGTTTCAAAATTTATATTTTTATTAGCCTAAAGCAGATACAAAAATATCATAATTCTTGTCTAAACCTAAAACAGAGCTCCTTCATAGTCAAATAACCCTTCTTAAATAGCATTTTGCCCCCACTTGTAGAGGTTCAAAAATTAAAAAGCACAAGAATAAGCTTTACAACATCCTTCAAATAGTAATTTATCCTAATTGATAATAATCAAAACAACTAATTTTGTATCAAATCGTAATTGAATATTGAAAGTCTATACTATTTTTACAAAACAATTACTTTTAA
>ERZ1034365.128-NODE-128-length-40694-cov-3.792156_pt1 | contig 40694 bp, 58 predicted proteins | sample MGYA00520615_ERZ1034365 | MGnify/ENA primary metagenome ERZ1034365 (study PRJEB33736, sample SAMEA104284505) | Azolla filiculoides | biome: Urban; feature: Water surface; material: Ditch water | place: Netherlands | collected 2015-10-28 | depth 0-0.1 m ...
CACAAACGTCGTCAAACGAGTTGAATTCACCGTCAAGGGTACTGAACAAGGTCAAAGCTTTGAACTGCCCCAAAGCGTTGATTTGGCTGATCCACAGACTGAAGCATTTGTTGCTTTGGCTCAGGTGACTGAAGCCAACGTGATCCAGTGGGTCGAAGAAAACTTCACCAACATGGATGCCGTCAAGGCTCACATCCAGATGGTGTTGGACAATGAGGTCGCGAAGGCCGCCCTGGTTGACGCTCCTCTGCCCTGGGCACCTGCACCAGCTCCCGAGAACACACCTGCTTGAAAGTAAGCCATGGCCGGAATTACAGAAGCCGAAGCACGCCTTAATTCACATGAGGCAGTTTGCGCACTGCGATACGAACAGATCAACGGACGCTTGAAGCGTCTTGAAAGCATTTTGATGAGGACGGCCGGTGTCATGCTGATTGCCATGTCCGGAGTCATTTATGCATCCTTGGCCAACGTAAGATGAAATGGCTTGTTTTGTTGGCTTTCTCGGGGTCAGTCATGGCACAAAACAGTGCCACGGTTGACAACCTGAGTACGAACCAACAAGGCAGTGGGATTACCAATAGCTCGAATTCAAACAACGTCAGCAACAGCAACTCAACAACGTATAACGGCAATGCGCCTGGGAGTACTCCTCCACCAAGTGCAATTGCTCCAGCCTTCATGGGTGGTGGTAACGACAGCTGTCTGATCGGTATTTCTGGCTCGGTGTCTTCGTCAATCATTGGCCTTGGTGGGGGAACCTACCGACGCGATGAACAGTGCGAGCTGATGAAGCTTGCCAAGACCCTGAATGAGTTTGGTTTGAAGGTTGCTGCAGTAGCGACCCTCTGCCAAGACACCCGTGTATTCCAAGCCATGGCGATGGCTGGAACACCTTGCCCGTACCTCGGTGCGATTGGCAAGCAAGCCACAATCTTGTGGCAACAAAATCCAGAAATGAGGCCTGATCATGCAACGCAACCACTCAAACCGATTTCTCTCGCTGTTGGCCTCCGGGCTGATGACAGCGGTTCTTTATCTGACCGCTTCCGCGCAAGCAAGCGCGCAAAGTCTGACGACAAGCCAGCAGGCAACAGTAAGTAATCTGACCAATGCTTCGCTGACAATCAAGAACCAGCTGGCGCTGGGAACTGCTTTCAGTGCTGGTTTTGCTGCAGCAGCTGCAAACGGCACGATCGTTGATCAGAATGCCTGGTTGCCTGCAAAGATCACCGAGCAGCACCGCAACGACTACAACGCAGCGGTAGGGGATTTCCGCACCACTGATTTTTACACTGCCAAGCAGTTCTTGCTGCAACAGGCAGCTGTGGCTACAACCAACATGCAAGCCTCGATCAGTGATTTGGCTTCTGCTGCGGTTGATCTGCAAAAGGCTGTGGTCGTCAACCAAATGGTGTCAGCCATCACAGACGCACCCTCGGCCAAGACAACCCAGTCGGCCATTGCTGCTGCTGGTTTGAGTACTGAAATTACTGCTTCCCAGACCTCTGCGTACAACACTAGCCTTGCCAGTGTAAACAGCTATGCGTCGCAAGCAGCATCATTCTTCCGAGCTGCAAACAGCACGCAAATCACCGGGAACATTGATGCGTTCAAAGCCACGTACAACAAGGAGCTGAGCAACGCCTACGCAAGCGCAGGCTACGTCAGCAACAACCCGTATGTGGCGGTTGCCTGGGGTGACGGCAACGGTATCTCTCAGGGTGGTCTGGCCCAGTACGTAATGTCGTCTCAGGGCTTCTACGCAGCCAACAGCCCATTCGGAGCTCCGTAATGGCTGATGAGAACAAACCATCTTGTCTGATGGTTTGTTCTCATCAGCCAACAGCCCATTCGGAGCTCCGTAATGGCTGATGAGAACAAACCATCAGACAAGATTGACCTTGCATCCACCGAACTAAAAATCGGTGGGGTCAATCTGAAGGGCTCTTACATCGTTTGGTTTTTGGCCATTGCCGGCTCTGTTGCCGGTTCGATCATGTTGGTCGGCGGTGAATGGGAAAAGTACCAACGAATCAAAGGCTTTGTCAGTGAGTACAAGTCACCTGACCTCGAGCCAATGATTCAGATGGCTGAACAGATCAAACAGCTTGAAGAAGTTACGACGAATCTGTCTCAAGCCCTTGCCAACAACGAAGCTGTTGGAGCAAAGCTGACCAATGATCTGAAAGTAATTCAGACACTGGTGGAATCTAATGACGTGTCGAAATTGCAAGGTGCAATCGCCACGCTTAAGACATCTGTCGACGGGGTGCAGGTATTTACCCGTGACGTACAGACGATGCGTGAAGGCATGGTTGGGTTGCAGAAGGACTTGGCTATGTTAAAAAGCGATGTCCAGAAAGACCTGGCTGCGCTGAAGAAGGACGTTGACTCTCAGTGGTCAGCAATTGATTCAATTGGTGCTGGCGCATTGAAAGGCAAATGATGGAAGAGCCGGAGTTTGATAAGTGGTGGAAAAGTACATTCACCGACACGCCGAGTTGGTTGCACCGTTCATGTTATGGCCATGGCTTTGAACGGGCAACTGATATGTACGCAAAGCGAGCCGGTTGGCTGGCATTTGCGAGTTTTGTAATTGGTGCCGTTGTAGGTAACCTGATCGGCTTTTAAGCCAGAAAGAAATGCAGCATGATGAACACTTACAAGGGATTGAATCCTGACGAAATCGAAGTCCGTGTCTGGGCATTTGTAGTCAAACTGATTGCCACAATGGTCTTCTGTATTGCGGTTGGTTTGATGTACGCAATTGCTTTTGAAGAACAGGACATGGCTCTGGCTCCAATTGATGCCATCTTCCTCGAGATTCTGAAAGCCATTGCTTTCATGGGTGTGGGCACTTTGGGTGGTATCTCTGGCCGCAAGGCTTCGACTGCCATTGCAAAGAAGCTTTCCGGTGAAGGAGCCGAGTAATGTTGCCTATCCTTGCTTCAATCGTTTCTGGCTTGATTGCCAACGGTATGCCCAAGGTCGCTGATGCAGTGATCGAAAAGGGTGTGGATTACGTTCAGGACAAGATGGGTATCCAGCTGAAGCCTGAAGGTGAAGCCACGAAGGAAGACTACGCAAAGTGGAATGAAGCCGCAGCCAAGCACGAAGAGTTCATGGCTGAGATGGATCTGAAGAACATGGAAGGAGCACGCAACATGCAGCTCAAAGCCATGGAATCTGATGATCCCCTGGTGCGTCGCTTTGTGTATTACTTCGTGTCGTTCTGGTCTGTGCTGTCGGCCGTGTACATCGGCTGCATCACCTTTGCCTACATCCCTGAGGACAACGTGCGCTTTGCTGACACGATCCTTGGCTTCGTATTGGGCACCATGGTCGCTTCGATGTTCCAGTTCCTGCTGGGTTCTTCGCTCGGTAGCCGCGCAAAGGACAAGAAATGACACCAACGTACCAACAGCTCATTGCTGCAGGCGTAAAGCCTGAGGTTGCTGATACCTGGCTCAAGCCAGTGCAAGCAGCATGTGTTGAGTTTGGGATTGAAACAGCCAAGCAAATTGCCGCGTTTCTGGGCCAGTGTGCTCATGAAACCGGTGGTTTCAAGTCACTGGAAGAGAACCTGAACTACAGCGCCGACACCATGGCTGTGGTCTGGCCGAACCGCTTTGCGGTTCTCGGGCCAGACAAGAAGCCGGTGAAGGTAAAGGGAAAGAACCAACCCAACAAGTTTGCGTTGGCTCTGCACCGCCAGCCTGAAGCACTTGCCAATGTGGTTTATTCAAACCGTATGGGCAATGGCTCGATCGAATCGGGTGAAGGGTGGTTGTACCGAGGCCGTGGGCTTAAACAGCTGACCGGCAAGGACAACTACACCCGGTGCGGCAAGGCCTTGAATGTTGATCTGATCTATTCCCCAGACCTGTTGCTGTCTCCGGCTCAAGCTGCACGTTCTGCAGCCTGGTTCTACAAGACAAACAACATCTCAGCGTTTGCCGAGAAATGGGATCTGGAAGGAATGACCAAGAAGATCAACGGAGGGCTGATTGGCATTGACGACCGCAAGAAGCGCTGCAACGCAGTGCTGGCTTGTACGGGCGTGGCTTAGATCTCTGGTAGAGATAAGCGACGAAATTTCTGAGTCAGCGTGGCTTCCTCTTTGGGGATCAGGCTGACAAGGGAATTCTTCAAAGGCTGGTTAATCACCGGCCTTTTGTATTTCCGGTCCCGGTGATCGATGACGATTGTGGGCTTGTAGTCCTTGCTGAATGGATTGGTCATGGGAGCTGGTTTCCGTGGTACTTCATGGGTTGTGGAACCAGCAGGACAGCTGGTGCATATTCAGTCCACCCAATCCAAGGCTTCTGATCGTCAAAGTGCAGCACCTTGACTGTCACGCCGCTCTGAAGGGCTATAACGGGCTGACCGTGCAGGTTGTACCGATGCCCTTGCTTAGCGGTTTTGATGGCTTCCTGGCTCATCTCTTGTCCTTCCAGATGGCATCCACGGTCCGTTGAGCTACGTTGTCGCTGGAACACATGCCAAAGATGATGGAGCAGCAGCGTTTGCGCTCAGCCTTGGCACCTTGGTCAATGAGTGCCTGAGCGTCACTTGAAACCAAAGGATCCATGGCAACCTGGGTATGCCAGGTGATGCAGTCATGAACAGCCTTCCGAGGATTGCTGTCATGCTCAGCTTGGTAGACGTGCCCAACGATGAGTTCGTTCAGCACAGCTTCCTTCCATTCGCCTTGCACACCAGCCACAAACTTGGTGAGCTGTTCGTAGGTCATGGTCACCCCGGTAACGGCACGCATTGGGCCCTCAGTGTGGGGTTTGGCACCACAGTTGTAGGCCAGAGTTCGTAGTTGTTCTTGGTTCATCGGAGCCTTTCAATAGCACAACCCCGGTTCAATAGCACAGTGCACAAAAAAGGGGCTCAGAGATTTCTCTCTAAGCCCCTGAATTTACAGCATTTTCTGGCGCGCCCGGCAGGATTCGAACCCACGACCCCTTGGTTCGTAGACGGTGTGTCTCCAAGGGGTTGGGGCTTGGAAATTCAAGCACTTAAGACACGAAGCTCGTGCTACAGGTGAGAAGTTCAAAATGCCCTAAGTCCTTGATTCATTGAGAACCTTGGGGTGGCAATAGCACAGGCTTTGGGGGAGGGTTCATGGGCTTCTTGTTGACGCCATCAGCCCAGGACTTGCCGTTGCGGATGGCTTTGGGGTCACACATTCCCATGGTTACCTCCTTGCGATCCAGCCCTCAGGCTCATCGTCACCGCTGGCCAGCTTGGCGAACTCAGAGTCAGCCAGGGTCTTGTTCTCGAAGCAGAAGCGTCGGCCCCAGCCCCAAGCATGCATGTCCATGTAGATGGCACGGGTGAACATGAGCTCACCGATGCCAACGATGGTGCCGTCCTCCAGCGCACGCACCTCACGGTACGAGCCTGCACCCAGTTCCTTGATGTGTTCAATCAGCTCATTGTTTGTCATAGTCAGGCTTGTGCTTGATCGTCACAGACTCAATGTTCTTTTCAGCAAGCGTCTCTGAAAGCTTCTGCCAAACGATGTCTTTGCCAACCACCATGCCTTGCTTGAAGACACGGAAGTTGAAGATCAGTATGAGCAGTTGCATCAGAATCAGCAACGCGAGATCGGTTGCATTGACCTCTGCAGGAATCAATGCAAGGCCACAGAGGATGATGAGAAAGTGAATCAGGAAGTTCATGGCAGCGTCCTCAGCTTGAGCATGTAGCCTTTGGTGTAGTGGATTGACCACTCTTCCAATCGGCCGGTTGCTTGAGCCATGGAAAGCAAGCCCATCAGTTCATCCAGATGAGCATTGATCTTGGCTATTGCATTTGCGTATCGTTGATTCATGTCAGTCGCCTTTGGCTTTGTATTGTTTGCTGAGCTTGTCCATCCACTTCAGGCGATGCTTCTGAACACGTATGTAGGTCAGATCTTTACTTGGGATGTTGGCTTCGTAACGAAGCCATGAGTACAGGTTATTCCATGGATGTAAACGCATCTCGAGGTCGTCACGGAACCTCTGAGCAAGTTCACCATCCTTTGGTGTTTCGGATGCGTACAGTACGGCGTAGCAAATGAATTCGTGTTTGCCACTCTCTTCATCGCACACGCCATCCCACAGGTGATTTTTGGCTTTGGTAATCAGTTCTGAAGTTTTCACATAGTCCTATCTGAGAGGCGTTACCCTCACTGCTTTACGGCGGTAGATCCGCTCGGTTGTTTGGCTATTGGCATGAGCCAACAGTGCTTGTGCATGAACCAGTGAATCAGCATCACTTCCCACCTTTGCACGGAGATCGTGCTCAGTGAAATGCTCAGTGACCTTGGTTTCTTTCATGACTCGTTCCATGAACCGTTGCCACATTGACTTCCAGCCTGGTGCAAGCCCAGTCTTTTCGTTCACGTAGCTTTCCCCTCGCTTGTTGCAGAACAGGTGAGGGCAGATGTGCACAGGACGAGCAGCCTTGGCCATAACCACTGCTTCACGCAATTCCGGCGACCAGAGATAAATCGTTGGCTTGCCGTCGGTTTTGTGGCGCTCGTTGTAGATGCCTTCCTGCTGCAGATGAGATTCCTGCAGACGCAGCAAATCGCCCTGAGCGAGCCCAGTGAGCAATTTGATCCGTAGGTATGCCTGGATCATCAAAACGCTGCCACGCCTCCGTTTGGAGCCAATGGACAGTGCTTCAATGACTTCCCAGTCTTCCACGTATCGTTTCCGTGGCTTGGGATTCTCCAATCGGACTTGATCCTTGAACGGATGCCGATCGATGTAGCCCCATTCCACAGCTTTGGTGAAAGCATGGGAGAGCAATTCGATCTCACGCATTGCAGCGACTTTGCCACCGGTGATTCGGCCGGTATCAGGATCCTTCTTCTTGACGCTCCGCTTGTCTACATACTGGTAGACCAGTCGAGGAGTAATGCCACCAAGATGAGTATCACCAAACACTCTCCGAAGGACGGGAAGCTGGTTACGGTTGCTCGATTGACTTGCAGCTGCTTTACCGGGGATGACTTCAAGCGCATATCGATCCAGTAGATCGCCAATTGTTTTGGCTTCAGTTTGATGTTGAATACGGTCAGCCCAGACCTTGTACGCTTCATTGAGTTTGTCACCCAGACGAAAGCTTTTCTTGCCATCCCACAGATACTCCAGACCGGGCGGAACCTGGTAGTAGTAAGCTCCGTGATAAAGCTTCCAGCGAGACGGAAGGCCTTGATTCACTTTGCTGCGTTTGCGTGCCATTACATTGCATCCCAATTGGGTTGTGAATGCTGCTGCTTGGTTGATTTGGTTTCAGGGGAACCATCGAACACCTTGTTGATGTGAGCCCTTAGGATTGCTACGCTTCCATCGGGACGCACACGGTGTTCAATACCCATGGCTTTCAGGACCTTGACTTGGGCAGGACGAACCTTGCGTTCAGTCAGGGTCTGGATTTCTTCCTGCGTAAGAAACGTGTCAGTCGTCACGGCTCATTTCGTACTGGTCGATTTTGGCTTCAGCCCAGGCATCGTCAATCATGTCCTGGACCTCGTTTGATCTGGCGTAAATTTGCTCGTCAAGGTCGGAGCCCTCGAAAAGCTCAGTAATCTCAATGCCTTGGTAAAAGGCTTGCAGGCCTTCAGATATTACCCATTCATCAATATCGTCGCCTGCCTCAACGTCAAAGTAAACATTGAAGTCAGCACCACCCATATCAATGGCCAGGTTGAACTGGTGACTGGCTGCAGCAGTCTGTTCCTTGTACAGAACATCCCGGAGATCCTGTTTAAGCTGAGGAAATTCTTCCTCATCGAGGGCCCGTAGTGCACGGGTAGCATGGTTTTCAAGAGTTGCTGGGTTAGTCATTAAAGTGTCCTAAAATGGGGGCTTCTTTCGAAAGGAAACCCGATGTCTGCTAATGAAATGATCTGCCGGCTATTCCAAGCCCGGACAGCCGCCCATATGGCTCATCTGCAAACCCGTTCTTACGCACAACACGTTGCACTGAACGGCTTTTACGATGACCTGATTGAATTGACTGATTCTTTTGCCGAAACCTACCAAGGTATCTTCGGCATCATTGAGGAATACCCACCCTGCCCAATGCCCACAGGCGTTGCTGCAGACTGGATTGATGGCTTGCGTCAGTGGCTCAAGAAGAGCCGTGAGGCATGCTGCAAAGGCGAGACGGCACTGGAAAACATCCATGATGAAGTCCAGGCCCTGTGTGCCAGCACGGTGTACAAGTTGCGCTTCCTGGATTCAGGTACGCACAGTGAAGCCGGTGAATACGGCATGCTTGGCAAGTGGTAAGCCAAGATGAAAAAGCCCTCAGTTGAGGGCTTTTTTTTTATGACACCCACTGTTGTCCGAGAGGGCACCAAGTCACTTGGTAAGCGCCTTGAATGATGTGGCTTTGAACCACTTCTTCAAATGGGTAACCCAGCTTGTAAAAGCAATCGTCACGAACAGTGATCAGCTTTTCACCTGGATCAAGATCAACAGTGACTCTGAGCTTGCCGGTCTTCAGAGTCTTGCAGGAGATCTCTTTCATGCTTCACGCGCTTTCAGCATCTTGTCGGCATAGATGTACTTGGCTTCTTCACGAGTGAATACTGCTTGCCGCGTTCTTATCTCTGCTGTTCCGTCTGGTTTGGTATAGACGTACTCTTCTTTGTAGCGTTTCCACATGTGAGCATTGATATCTTCTTCACTTGCGTGAGTTGCAAAGTAATCGCGCAAAGTTGCTACTGGGTGTGTATCGTTCATGGAGTCACCTTTGGCATCTTGGGCTGGTTCTTAGGCCAGCCAGCCTTCACGAAGTCAGACAGCACATTGGCCACTGCAGGCAGCGATGCAACAGCTTTGGCTTCATCTGCAGGCAGATACTTTTCGAACTCAGGCAGCAGATCGACCAGTGCCTTGCGAGTAGTCACGGCGTCAGCCGTGGCAGCGAGCTTGGTACGCAAAGCATTGTTGCGTGCGTTTTGTTCAGCAAACTCAACCAGCAAGGCTTCAACTTTCTCATTGACCTTGGGAGAGCGGGTGTACTCAGGGTGCATGACTCGGACGTTGCTGCACTGATAGCCGTTTATGTAGTGACTTTCTGTCTTCAAGAAATGCCGCAGATCTTTGTCATCTGCAATTGCTTTGACTTTGGGAGGCAGTTTAGAAATTGCATCGTCTTGAAGAAGCTTGTGAATCTCGGCTTGGTAGTCGTGTTGCGGAACGTCAGCCATGGCTGCACGGACAAAGGCTTCACGGATTGTTTTAGTTAAACGCATGGGATTCTTTCTGATTAAACGACGCGCAGCACTTCAATGGTGTCGCCGTTGAGGTTGGTGATGTAGGTCTTCTTGCCCCAGTGGGTGCTTAGCCAAGCAGAGATACTGCCCCGCAAGACAGTGGAGTCGTAGCCATTCAAAGGCAGCTCCTGCACCACACCTGGTGCCACATCCAGGCTGATCTTGGTCTTGTAGTACTTGGCGAGCTCACCGAATTTGTACACGGATTGCGAACGCTTTTTGCGTGGCTTGGGGATAACGATTTCGACCCCTTCGATGATCGGCTCACCCTCCACAGGAATGATGGCGTACTTGCAGCCAGCTGCTTTGAGGAAGGTAATTGCACGATTGAGGGCGATGGTTCTTACGTCGGACATAACGGTCTTTCAGAAATGAAAAAGCCCCCGAAGGGGCTTAAGGTTTGCACATGTTGAGGATGGTTTCTCTATCCGCGTTATTGGGTAACGTGGTGGCATGAGCCCAGTCTGGATGGAACAGATCGAGCGCAGCACCCAGCTTCACAGTCGGGTGTTGTATCTCAGGCAGTTCCTGCCATTGCATGGACTTGATGAGCTCACGGTTGGCCCACTCAACGATCTCCACATCATTCCTGATGAGGATGTAGATCGCGTCATGGATCAGAGCCACTGGCTTGATGTCGTAACGGTACTTGGATGCCCAGACCTTCTGCATGAATTCAACCGCTGCACGGTTGTTCAGCAAGCCATAGGACTGACCCAGAGCATTGCCGGCAGTACGGCCTTCAGCTGCAGCCTCGTAGGGCATGCCTTTGCCACCCCAGACGACTTGCTTGATCAGAGGTGTGCGCACTCGTAGACCGAATGCCACCTCCACAAAGCCGTCCTTGGCAGCTTGCTTCAGGCGTTCCTTCACGTAGTCATCACTGACCTTGTAAAGGTCGTGGTATCCCTGTTCAATGCTTTTGGCTTTGTCTTCAGGGAAGCCAAGGTTATTCACCAGGGTGTGCCAGGTGCCTTGGTAGGTGAGAGCGAAGGTAGGAGCCTTGGATTCCTGTCGGAGCTCAGGGTATTTCTTCTTCATCGAATTGACTGATGCTGGATCAGTTGGGTCGATGTCAGGGCACTGGTCCTTGAAGTAATACGCTGCACGGAGACAGTGACCATCAAAGCCTTGCTCATACACAGCCAGCTTGGCAGGGTCCTTGGTGGTCAGGGCTGAGATGTAGTCCTCAAGCGAGTTGAAGTCTGCACCAGCAAAGAGCCAGTCAGGTGGGCTGACAAAGCATTCCTTGATCAGCTTGCCATACAGCGAGTTGGCTGGAATGTTCTGCAGGTTTGGATCGCTCGAGCTCAGTCGGCCGGATACGGTACCGCCCAGATTGAATGAGCCATGAAGCCAAGCAATTCCAGTGAAGTCCTTGACCAGCGCAGCTTCAAACGCAGGGATGAACGTGCTCAGAATCTTGTTGGCTTTGCCATAGGCAATCAGCGCTTCAAGGATCTCTTTGTACGCCGGTTCCTGTGTGTGGTGGATGAGCTTTTCGATCGTTTCCGCACCGGTGGAAGGTTGCTTCTTGTCTGTGAAGTCAAGCACAGGTAGTGCCATTTGTTCATAGAGCAGTCGTTGTAGCTGAGGTCCCGAATTAGGGTTGAAAGCCATGTCGACAAACGCCTCCCGATTCTTGGGAAGAATCTTTCCGGGGTTTTTTGCTTTGGCTTTTCTGGTTTCATAGTCCTTCTCCCAAGCCGTGTCTTGCAGCAACAGATTCAGCATCTTAACCACTGGACTGTCATTGATCTTGAGAAGGTTAATCCGTTGAATGCCGAGCAGCTTGGTCTTGACTTCATCAACCTTGATGTGGGACAGAGGCATGCCCGTCAGCTCGATCTGAATGATCAGCTTCTGGCTTTGCAGCATGAGCCCGTTGTACAGGTCCAGCTGGTTGTCCTGCACCATGATTGGGTAGTACTTGTCGAAGACGTAGTTGGTCGATAACGTGTCCACCAGGTTGTATTGAAGGAGATCCTTCAGTGGTACCCGGCGAATGTCGTTGACTTCCACAGCCCAATTGCCAGCAAATTCATGAGCCAGAGACTTCAGGCCCAGAATGTTGCCGGCAGTGGAATTGGTTGCCAGATACGCAATGATCTTGGTGTCATGGAATCTCCTTGTGAGAATTTCCAGACCTTTGAGCAGACCTTCGGTATCCAGCAAATGCTTCATCCACAGCGTCGCAATCATGACCTTCACGTCATACGCAGCGTTGTGGAAAATCAGCTTGCCTTCGTACTTGGTGAAGAACTCTTTGAGTAGCTTCCGTACAGCGTGGTTGGTTGAATAACACCCGTACTCACCTGGCACAGCAAGAGGATTAGAGAATGGTTCGTAATCGCATGCAAAGGCAATGCCGTTGTGCTTGTCCCAAGCAAATGAAATCGTGGCAATTCCGGCATCGTTGAAGCGCAGCGAAAAGGCTTCGATGTCACAAGCCAGACGTGGGTAGCTCATCAGGTGAGCCAGTGCAGATTCGATCTGGCTTACTGTCTCAGGGTACTGAGCCGAGTGAATGATCCCGCTACCGATGGCCTGGTAGTTGCCATTGATGCTGGTAGCCAGGGTGTGGATGCTCAGATCGAGCTTGTGGCTCAGCTGAGGGTTGTAGATCAGCTGCTGGTAGTTCAGCGTCAGCACCACGTTCATGTGCTCGTAGCCCTTGACCTTGCAAGGCAGCACGTAGCCCATGTGAGGCTCTGCAGTGGCAGAACCAGTGAGCAGCTTGAAGTAGGTGCCGTCAGCAACCAGCAGGCTCTTCACACCGATGCTGTCCAGTGCAGGCAGCAGGTTCCCCAGGTACTCCTTGACGGTCTTGGCTGTGACCTTTCCGTTGGGGTCGTACTTAAGAGTGAATGCGATGATCTCTTCGTCGCTGATCCCCTGTTTGACCAAGGGATCGACGTAGTTCATGCGCAGCTCATTGGTGTTGAAAGCACCGTCTTTGATGAGCAGGGCGACAGACCAGTTCTCTGTGTTTTTTGGTTTGAATATGATGTGTCGCATTTGAGCCTCAGAGAAGCAGATTCATGACCATCCTCTGTTTGATGAGGTCAACTGCTTTTTGATTGAATACCTTCTTGGCTGGTTCCAAAGAAAGTGTAGGGAGCGTATTAAAGAACTGTTTAAAAGCTGGGTGCACACACTCAGGCAACAGAGCCATGGTGTCCAGGATGTTGTGTGAAGAGTTCAGTGCTTTAGTGATGTAGCCCATCACGTAAGGCACTTCGTAATTGGCCAGCTCTTCAGTTTCCTGAATGATCTTGTCCATGGTTGGACGCAACTCAGCAGTTAGCCTGTTCCACCGACGGGGCGGAGCTTCGGTGTCGAAGTTGTAAACGACACCTTTGTACGTTAGCGACTTGTGGGTGTAGTGACACACCACGCAGTTGCGGTAGACCAAGTGCTCAAGTTGCTTTTTCAGGGAAGTGTTAACAGGCTCAAAAAGGAACTCGTAAAGAGTGTCCTTAATGAGCTGTTTGCTGTATTGCTCTGCTTTACTCATACATCTTCTTCAAAGGATTGGTTTATACCAAATCCCCTGTTAAGAAGACTTGGTGACGGGCACGGCTGACGCCCACATAAAGCATGCGAGCAATCTGATCACCGCTGTTGCAACGACGGATGTCATCGAGATCAACGAACACTCGATCAAAGGTGGAACCCTGTGCCTTGTTGATCGTGCAAGCGTAAGCAGCACGAAGATCAATCCACTGGCTTTCCATCTCAGCTACAGCACCGAAGTTGTCTGCTTGGCGCATTTGCTTGATGCCTGCATTCCAGTCAGCAAGGCTCTTTGGGTGGAACACCCAGACGCCGTCCACTGAGACCATGTTCCCTGGGACGTTGTAGCGCACAGAGTCAGCCTCAATGGCATTGATCTGGACCAGCTGATCGGTCTTGATTGAGCTTCGGCCGACAGTGACGAACGAGTTGCAAATGGCGTAATCACCCACTTGAAAGTCAGGGTCGCCCTTCACACGCTCCTTGACGAAGTTGTTGTATGCGATGACGCGTTTGTTGGTCCAAGCCAGGATCTTGGAGTCTGAGTAGCGCCAGTCCGGCCGAGTGAACTCAGCCTCAATGGCAGCATCGAACTGATCCCGTGGCAGGTATTGCACAGCTTGTCCATCAGGGGTGAAGCTGAAGAACTCACCGGTGTTGACCGTGTGACGGAACTTGGTGGACAGGTCCACAATCGGATTGCCTTCAGCCTGACGAACCACCTGAGTCAAAGCAGCACCAGTGAAGTGCATGTCGAACACAGGAGTGCCTGAGCTTTTGACCGGAGTCAGCTGAGCTGGGTCACCGATGAAGACGATCTTGCAGTTGCGGGTAAGCTGGAAGATCCAGCGCATCAGCTGCTTGTCGATGTAGCTGGCTTCATCAACGAAGAGCAAGTAGCCTTCTTTCTGCACCTGGCTGCGAGGCGTCAGTGTGGTGACGTTGGTGCGGTAGTCAGTGTTGACACGCAGCTCCAGGAACGAATGAATCGTGCCGGCAGCATGCCCAGTGATCTGGCTCAGGTTCTCAGCAGCCTTGTTGGTCGTGGCTGTGAGCTCGACGGTGTACTCCTTGAGGTTTGGTTCGAGCAGCTTGGCCACTCGAAAGAAGTCAGGGATGCGATCGATCAATACCTTGACCAGAGTCGACTTGCCGCAGCCTGAGTAGCCACGCAGTACGAACACCTGCTCAACGGGATCAATCAGGAACTTGTGGAAGGAATCAAGCGCTTTGGCTTGATCCTCGGTGAGGGTGATTTCTTCTGCGAGCATGATTAAAAGGGAATGGGTTGTTCTTCATCAGCATTGAGCTCTTCGACAGTGATACCCAGCATGGCTGCGATCCTGATGTCTTCGTACTCTTTGCGGGAGAGAATTCTGGTTTTGAAATAGTTCGATTGAAAACCGGTGATTGTTTTGCTTTTGTTGTATGGCTCATCAAGCAATTCAGCATTCTTCAGACAGGCTACAAAGCGCAAGCCTTCGTCATAAGGCAGCACGATGCTTTTGTTGTAGTCGAACTCGATTGCCAGGAAATTTTCCTTGGGCACCTTGTTGTACAGCTCAGCACGAGCATGCGCTATGGCAGTTTTTTTCGATGGCTTTTTAATCGCATCGGGAATATGAGTAATGCTCATTTGTTCATCTCGTAGTGAATGACCTTGCCGAATGGAGCCACGAACTGGGTGTTGTCGTGAATCATCCAGATGGTTTTGGCTTTGGTGGTTGGGCCATTGAAATAGAACTCACCGTCTGAGAAGACCATCATCAGTTGCGGCTTGTTGTCATTGGCCCATTGAATGACTTGATCGACGCATGTACCACCACGGCCAGTGAACTTGATCTTCATCAGATCACGCACATCGGTCACCTCATCGATCGATTTGATCTCGGTGTCGAACTGGCCAATGGTCAGTGTCTTTGGCTTCATCATCCGGAGAATGCCGTGCACCTCAGAGATGAATTTGTGGAAGTCAGCGTCGCTTACCGAGCCAGACGTATCAACGAAGATGGCCATTGAAATCAGGCTTTCGCTGTACATGCTGGGCAGGTAGTACTGTGGGAAGAAGCGCTTGTTGGGGCGCTTCATCGTGTAGTCGTTCTTGGAGAACTGCTGCAGGTATTTCTGCAGGATCTTCTGCCATGGCAGCTTGGGATTCAGCAGCTTGTCCAAAAAGATCTGGATGTCACCGGGAATGGTCCCTGGCTTGTCATTGGCCATCTTGGACTGGATTGAAGCCTGTACCAGGATGTCCTGAATCTTCTGTTCCAGTGGCTCAGAGGGATTGTCATCAGGAGAATCCAGGTCTTCACCAATGCCCCAGCCAGAACCGCCTCCTTGGCCTTCTGGTTCAATGGGGAGCAGGTAGTACACCTCTTCCGTTGCCATGTCCTTGTAGGCCTGATCTGCCAGCCCCATGGACGGCATCTTGAAGCCACGGTCAATCAGCTGCAGGTTGATGACGTGGTCAGCGGCTTTGTTGTACCGCTTCTTGTCAAAGGTCTCAGCTCGAGCCATGTGCAGGTAAGCACAGTGCATTGCTTCGTGCAGCATCAGGAACACCCGTTCATCAGCACTGAGATCCATGAAAAACTTGGGGTTGTAGAGCACACGGGTGCCGTTGGTAGCAGCGGTGGGAACCTTGTCACTGAACTCATGCGTCAAGCTGAAAGCCAGGTAGGTAAAGAACGCTGAATCAGGGGTGCTCATCAGGGCAATCTTTGCCTTGCTCAGAGCTTGTTCATGAGGTAGTTGGTTCATTTCATTTCACTTGTTCTTGCAGTTCAGCAATGACGGCATAGTAGTAATCGACCATGCGCTGGTGGTAATGCATGGCTGCAATTTCTTTCAACAGCATGCGCTTATTCTCTTCAATTTCAGACACAGCGATTTCTTTTGCTGTTGGCTTTGAGAAGAGGGCTTTATTGACTTTGCGAAAGATGTTCATACAAATGAGAAAGCCACCCGAAGGTGGCTTGTTTGGTGCGTTGGTGGTACTTAGAACAGGTCTGCTGCGGAGGTAGCAATCCATTCACGAATGTCCGGGTGAGCAAGCAATGGCTTGTTGCGACGGATGGTGTCTCTCAGGGTCACGACCTGAAACTCTGCAGGCAACCTGCGGACGAATTTCATGAGGGAGCTGAGGTTGTCGGCCGTAGCGTTGTGGCTGATCGTGCCGGTCAGTGCGTACAGGATGGAAGGCTCTTTGGGAACCTCGATCCCGTCAGGGTTGGCCATCAGTTGGGCTGGCTTGGGCAGTTTGTCGTACACCTTGCAGAAGGTGCTGAACTCACGGGCGATGCCTTCACCAACCACACCGGTCAGCAGCTGCATCATCAGCGGGTTGCCATCACCGGCTGTCTTCATCACCCGATCGGCAAATTCCCAGGTGCGTGGGCATGCGTAGGTACGGTCAGTGTGGTCTGGCTTGAAGGTGTAGACGTTCCCAGGCTTGAACTGGATGTAGTCGGTGATCTTGTGGTTCAGGCCTTTGTCCTGAGCCCACTCAACCCACTCCTTCGAGTCCACGGCCAGCTCGAGGTGAGCCATGCGTGACTGCAGTGCGGTGGACATTTCTTCCACGATTGCACCGTCAGACTCAAGGTTGCCGGCAGCTACCATTGCACAATTTTTGTGCAGGCTTGCTTGACCAACCTTGCGATCCAGGATGATCTTGTAGGCCGCAGCCTGGACTGCCTTGGGAGCTGAGTTGGCTTCGTCAAAGAACAGTAGCCAGCCGTTGTATCCGGGCGCAGGAGCCTCTCCTTCCAGTGGGAAGGTGTCCATGGGCAGGTAGCCTGCTTTCTGCCTTGCTTGGTCGATCTGAGGGAAGCCAGCCAGGTCAGTGGGGTCACACTGACTGAGGCGCAGGTCGATCAGCTGCAGACCATACTGCTTGGCAATGTCATGCACGATCTGGCTTTTGCCGATGCCGGGTGAGCCATGAATCATGGGAACCACTTGAGCACGGATGTAGGTAGCGATCATGTCGGTCGCTTGCGACGGCTTAACTTGCATGGATTTCTTTCAACAGGGTATTGTGGTAACTCATCAGGATTGAAAACAGTTCGTTCTCATCTTTCAGGGGCAATTTGGACTTAGAGAAGTCAATGACCTCTTGCAAACTTCCGAATGTCGGAAAGAGGGTCATTGGTACCGCACGGAGTGGCGGTTGAAGGTGGTTGTTAGGCATTTGTTTGTGGGAAGAGTTTGGCAATGATTCGTTTGAACAGAGCAATTGACTTTTCGAAGAAGGTCTGTTCAGGAAACATTTCAATTTGAAGTGGTGCTGGCGCAGGAACAGGTACAACTACTGGAGTTGGCTGTTCTACTGGAGTTGGTTTGGGTTTGACTCTGGGAGTACGGGCTACACCCATCTCAACCAATACACGATTGATTGTTCTGCGTGACACTCCGTACTTCAGAGCAAGCTCATCTGAGCCTGTACTTCCGTAGGCATACATGTGAGCAATCATTCCTTTTTCTTGCTCATTAACTTTTTTGACTGTCATGATTTGTCCTGGTTGATTGGAAATCTTCTGCATCAAGGCAGAAGAGCTCAATGATTTCTTCAAGCTCCACACATCTGTTTTGCCAATTGCAAGCGTTGTGAAGAGCGCGTTGGAACAGATCCTGTTCTTCTGCAAGCAGACGAGCGGTCATGTGTTCTTCTCCTTGAGTTTGGCGATCTGGTCATCCCAGCGCAGTGATGTTTTACCGTTCCACTTCTCCAGCTTTTGCGCCAAGAAGTTTTCGTTGCCTTTGAACAAACGTGTGTTCATAGCCATGCTTGCAACCACTTCCATGTCTGCGGCGCGTTCGTCTGACTTGCGTGCTCTGTCTTGCAATCCGTTAATGGCCACGTCGATGATTCTGTTCATCATCTCTGGGTCTTGGCTTCGAGAGCGAACCTCTTGGAGAAATTTAATGTCTTCTAGTTTCATGTCTTACTCCTTAATGCCGTGGGCGGCTTCGATGGCTCGGGCGTAATCGAAATCAATGTTTGGGTTGCCACCAAGGCGACACTTCAAGCCAAGTTCTTTGCCAATTGCCATAATCTGCTCATCCGTCAGCGGCTTGCGCTGTGCTGGCGGGGATGTGTAGAGGGGTGCGATTTTTTGCCAGAGTGGGTTGTTCTTTTCAAAGCCCCACTCGACTTGCTGGTTGTCTACGCATTCCGTCAGCCCTGTTTCTTCGTGCTGAAATAGCCACGCCACAGGCTCTTGCTGCTGTGCTGGCTGCTCTGTGCCTCGCTTCATAATTTCAGGGAACCTTTCCCACATCATTTCGAGTAACTGCTTGTCAGTGATTGGCGCTTTCATTTGTTCACCATGGCCATTTCCCAGCCGAGCTGGAAATAATTCCAGCGCACCTGTAAAGCGGGTGAGTTGTATTTGCCGCTTGAGCCCATGGTGAAGTCGGCATGTCCTTTGCTGCGCTGAATGGCTTCAAAGACTTTCTGTGCTTGGTTCATAGCAACCTCCCTGAGCGCACCATGCGGCATTTCTCTTTCATCTCAGTCGTGTAGTCCGGATGGAATTCAGCTGCACTGCAGTCGATTCGCTTTTCTTTGGGGCTGTGGAATTGAATGATGTAAGCGGTCATGATTACTTGGCCAATGAAGAAGGCAACAAGCAACCAATCTGAGAGTTTCTCTGGGAGTTTCACTGGTTTCTTTCTGAAGGTCTCAGACCCTCGGTTGTACATAGTCAAAAAGACATTTTTTGAACAGGTCAGAATATCGGTTCAGATGTTTTGAGATGTCTGTCTGACCTTCGGAAAAAAATAAGGGCCCATCCTTTCGGATGAGCCCATGGAACCCGTTCACCCAGCGTCCGAGAGGACGCCTGAGCGAATCAGCAGAGTGCGTAGTTGGAGTTCTTGATCAGATCTCCGAGATCAGTGGACAACTTCTGAAAGGTTCCAGGAGTTCCATGGATCTGGCTGAGAAGGTCATCCAGCAGATTGCTTTTGGCAATCAGGGCCAGGATCTCCTTGTACTGCCAGCGCACCCAGTTCACGTTGTTAGGGTGAGCCTTGAACTCGTCATGGATGGTGACCAGCTCAAAGGGTTGGTACTGCAACATCCCGTTGACGATCTCGGCCAGCTCCTCCAGATGCTTTTGGCTCAGGAGTTTGATGCTGTCCTCATCCAGGTGCTGGATGATCACCACGTCTGCCACCGTGCTGCGGTTGTACTGGTCCACGTAGTAGCCAGCCTTGCCACCAGGTCGGCCTGGTTGGTAGGCATTACCCAGGAGCCGGGACAACATCTCGGTCTCGATGAGCAGGGCACCCGCTTCCATGACCTCACGGTCATAGTTGCAGCGTCGGTGCATGCACCTGAGGATGTAGGCGTCCACACTGTGCACCACGTTGGCCGCATTGCTGAGGCCAGCCTTGCTACCCTGGTTTTCGTAGTACTCGTAGGTGAAGGTGGCATGGTCCAGCTCATCCACCTCAATACGGGCTTCCACCTTCTTCATGACCTTGATGCGAGCATCGAAGCCGTCAGGCAGCACCCATTCATGGCTGAAGGCATAGGGTTGCCAGCTGGCCAACAGGTCCTGAAGCAGATCCCATGCACCGGGTGCAATGGTCTGAGCAGCCTGATAAAAGGCTTCCAGCTCAGGCGTATCTTCTCCGAACAGTGCCTTGGGCTGAGCCTTGGAACCGTAGAACGAAGTCATCAACGCCTGCTTGGCATCAGACCGGGCAACCACCAGACCACCACCCAGAATGTCATTCATGGCGGTAGTACACGCGGTATAGGCATCTGCCCTCACATTGGGGTCAACGCAGCCGGTAGCAGTAGCACCAGCCACGCAGCCTGTGAGAACAGACATGACCTGGATACCAGAGCATGTGCCATCCACACCGACCAGATGGCCAGTAGCCTGACCAGCCTGTGCTTTGCGGATAGCCTGCACGGCCTTCATGTACAAGGGCTTGGTATCAGCGTGCTCGGCATGCCCTTCCAGGCAATCAAGGTTCTGCAAGGTCCAGTCAATGCGACCTTCGAATGTCAGTTTGTCATGGCCATACTGAGTAGCTGCATCAATGAGCAGATACTCCCAGCCGCTGTAAGTCTTGAACATGTTGGTTCCTTAGGTTAAGTGATGAGAAGTGCCAAGGCACGAAGTTCTTTGGAGACATGTGGAAGGTAGAGTGGAACAAGGTCACAGCTCCACCATTCGTAAGCATCTCCACGGTCATACGGTGCGTAGACACGCCCTTGGTTGTAGATGTCCCGGCCATGGGTGGCCAGGATGTACCGAGACAGCTGAGAGTTCGCAACGATTGAGGTGTTGGGAACACGTCGATTGGTCAGAAGTTTCTCTGGCCCAATCTCCTCCAGCAGCTGGTTGTCATGGAACAGGTAGGCCTTGGTCATGACACCCCCATCAATAGAAGGTGCATGCGGAACTCTTTGGGGAGTTCTTCAGGTGGAATGGATACCCATTTGGCAAGGGCGACCCATCCACCACCTTCCTGTTCCCATTGGCCATAGCGTCCACCCGTTTCATCCTGAAAGGTATCGACGCATGGGCAATACAAGACACCGAAGAAGGCTTCCTGCCTAAAGTCACTGCTGCACAGTTGCTGCCGTAGGACTACGACTTCATTGTTCTTCCAGAAGTACGTGGCACTCATGGCACACCCGTCACGATCTCCTCATTGGCCAGCTCGAGCATGGCTTTCTTGAAGGCAGTACCCTGAGTCGTGATGTGGTAGCCGGACGCATAGATCCGACCACGTTTATCCACCTTGTGGGTGAGATACATCCGGTTCCCTTGGTGCACCATCAGGCTGTAGAAGGCGTAGCTCTGACGCTTGAAGGTATCCCACAGCTCCTGCTGTTCCTGATCCTTGATCTCGAATGTGGGCTCCTCCTCCACGGTACAGACAAAGTCCGTATCGATTCTGAGTGCCACTGAGTTCATGGTATTCAGGACATCCAGGCAGATGTCTCCATCGTGATGGTTCCCGGTACCCAGGATCAATGAGTCATTGTGGGTGAGATACCCACTGCTGAAGTTGTGAGTCAGCTCCAATGGTTGGCACACCATTGGTGGCAGATACTCACTGTTCTCAATGAACTCGATCACTGACTGAGGCAGCTGAATGCGCGACTCCACCATGAGGCTGGCCATCTTGTCTTCCTTGCTGATGTCGAATGCATCTGTGATACAGAGCACTGCCATCAACTCAGCGACAGTGGTAATCGCCTCCCGGCGATCACTGAATGCCAACCTGCATGCCATCTGAGCAGACACCGAAGTGAATAGCTCAGGCTTGAGGCAGTACGCAATACCAATGAAGATCTCCATGACCAGGGACTGAATGTCCATGTTCTTCAGCTCTTCAATGCGTTGCATCTTGCTGTCGTAGTACTGACCAGCCATGTATTGCTGGATCAGCACCAGACCATGATCAATCTGGGCCATGGTTTGAGGGTTCTCCTCAATGGCTCGTCTGATCTTGGCATCAATGTGCTTGCGGTTGTACCGCTCTTCGTTCATCTCTTGGAGAACGATTTCTCTGATGGTTTCCATACTGTTCTCCATTTAGTATTTGATGAGGTGCACTGGCTTCTTCAGCTGGTGCATGTAGTCGACCATGTGCTTGGTGCCATTGCTGTGGCCATCCCAGAATGCCAACAGACCATCGGCCATGTTGCCCATTTGGGTATTGCGAATGAAGCCGGCACGTTTACCCAGGCCATTCCAGTTAGCTGGGAACTTGTACAAAGGCAGGCCGAACTGAACAGCCATGCGTACACCCAGCTGATCGGCACCCTGTGCCATGCCTGAGACGATGCTGAGCTTCTTGTCAGCAAACTCGTGGTCCACCATGGCGATGACGACACGAAGCATGTGGTCGTAGTCAGTGAAGCCCCGGCTTCCTGCAACGATCAGTTTGTATTCTTGTTCCATTGGTTTTCTCCAAGACAGGGCATACACAAGCGCCGGAACAGCGCATGGACACATGCCACTTCGTGCGCGGCAGCGCATACGAATGGAGAACCTGGTCTCTGTCTGTGCTGAGCTTTACTGCTACGCCTTGAGCAGGCGCACCATAAAAAAAGACCACCACCCTTTCGGGTGATGGCCATGGCTGAGCACTCGGATTAACCGAGGTCGAAACCGCTGTTGTCAGCTGGAGTAGCCGACTGATACTCGATCACGAGCTTGCTGAGGATCACCGACACACGGCTGGGATCTTCGTTCAGCCAGTCGAGCAGCTGCTTCTCATTGGGCTTGCTGTCCTTGAGAGGGATAGCACCCAGCTTGCGGCGCTGGCCATCTGCACGAGGCAGGTACAGGTTCAGGAAACCCTGAGCCTTCCAGCTCTCGTTGCTGGGCTGAGCTGCGCGGTTCGTAACGACGTTGGATTTGAAAGACATGGAAACACTCCTTAAAGGGATAAAGGTTGAGATGTGGACAGGATTTGTCCGGTACGTGCGTGGCAACGCACAAAAACAAACGACCGCAACAGCGGCCGTCAGAGTAAGGCACAACGGTGGTGCCGGGTTACAGGTGTATCAACCCCGCCATGCGAGGAGCACACCAATTGCGGCAAAGCAAATGACGGTGAGCACACCGAGCAACAGATCAGTGCGCATCCTGCGCTTGGTGAACTTTGCTTCAGATGAAGGCGAGTACGTGTATGCATGTTGGTTCATGAGAGATCTCCTTAGTTAAAAAGTATTACTTTGAGGAACGGCCCCTTAGTAGAGGCCATTGGTTTAGGCATTGAGTCCATCCAGACGGACGTACTCAGCGATGACAGTGGAAGGCACCAACCGAAGCAAAGAAGCAGCAGCTAGTGGCGCAATGCCAGCGCGATAGCACTGGTAGATGTTGGACATTTGAAAGGGAGAAGGTTTCATGTCACACCTCTGCAAGACGACGCTGTTGATACAGGGCGTATTCCACTTGCTCAAGCTCAATACGAGCTTTTACGTAGGCGAACAGTTCTTCCGAGTGATAGAGCTTGTCAACGACACGTTGAATGTCTTTGTCGCTCGAGATCACTCTGTTGTTGAAATCGGCAATAGCCTGATTCAATTCAACAAGTTTGTGCATAGAAGTCTCCTGAGTTGTGAGTCAGATCAAAATCGATCCTGTTCATGCACGGCAGTGCAATGGTATGGAGACTATGTAGGGTGAGTATCGGTATCGGAATAGGTGGGAGAAAGGATGGAATGATGGTAGGTAACTCATGCATTACCCTCATCTGAGTATGTAATCACCAACCCTTCGGGTTGGAGCAGGGAATGCTCATGCAGTGGAATGAGGAAGACTGAGTGGAATCATCTCTTCCTACTTGGATGTGACTATCTCTAGTGTGTGATGTGTAATGTGTAAAAGGAATCACCCTCCGAAGAGGGTGAAGTTGATTAAGCCTTGAGGCTTGGTGCAGGCAGAGCTGCGAGACGGTTGCGTGCTTCAGTCAGTTGCATTTGCTGCTCGGTTTCCCAGACCTGAGTCTTGGTGAGAGCGACATTAGCAGCTGATTCAGCTACGGTACCGATGGCGGCATAAGCGCCGATGTAGCCCTTGGTGCCGTTGATGGCAAGGCTGAACATGGCGAAGAGGTCGGCGATTGTTTTGAACATGGTGATACTCCTTAAGGTTAGTTCATGGGCAGAGCCCAGTACATGCGCGGTAGCGCATCTGAGCTCAGCTGGGTGGGGTACCCAGGGTGTGAATCGCTAGGGCCAGGCATGGGGGGGGGATAGTTGACCACTGCAGTCAGTGGCAACAAGTCCTGAACCCGTACCCCTCTAACAAAATTCCCAAAAACCTGAGTACTACATTGCGAGTACTACTTTTGCTGCCCGGTATTTAAGGAGATCATTGGTATAGAATGCATCTACCTGATGCCCCTCCCCCCTTTGGAGCATTGGGTTGTTGGAACTCCTTAAGGTACTTTTAAAGACCTCTGCAGAAATGTAGGGGTCTTTTTTTATGGCTTGATTGCTTGGTTTTAGGGTTGGTTTGAATATGCCTTACCATATGCACCCTATAAGGTAACCACGATTGAAAGCCGATGACTGCACTTACCGTTGATGAATTCAAGATGGCTTTGCCTGACAAGGTGAAGAAGAGCATCAATCAGGAGTTGATTGATCAGATCAACCTGACGTTGTCTGAACCTGAGATGTATGAGGCATACCGGGACAACCTGCTCAGCTACACCAAGGTGATGGCTGATGGCCGGTTTAAAGTCAATGAGTATGTGAATGCCGTGAAGTACGTGAGCCACAAGCTGATGGGGGCCACGAACATTGAGGCTTATTCAAAGACGTTCCCAGACAAGATCACCCGCTTTGCTGCGCAAGGGGTGACAAGCAAGGACATTGCTTCGTATGTCACGGCGTACAACAAATCGAAGCTGGTGAACCTGATCTTTGAGCAGACGCTGATTCCAAGCTATGTGCTGAACCAGGATCTGTATCAGAGGGCGCTGAATGTGCAGGCCGATCTGATGGTGAATGCGAAGTCAGAGAAGGTGCGAAGTGATGCGGCCAATAGCCTGCTCACGCAACTGAAGATGCCCGAGACCCAGAAGGTTGAGCTGGATGTCAAGGTCAAGGAAGACGGGTCAATTTCTCAACTGAGGCAGGCCACGATGGAGCTTGCAAGGGCCCAGCGGCTGGCAATGGAAGCAGGAGCCATGAATGCACAACAAGTTGCTCACAGTAAGGTCGTTGTGGATGTCGATGCAGTTGAGGTGGGAAGCAGCTGATCTTTGCTTGATTGGCTTGTGTGCATCTGCTGGATTGGTGTTTGGTGCGACATGGGGTTCGGTGCTCTGGATTTTCTGGCCGGATTGGGGGCTGGAAGCAGGCTTTGGTATGGGCGCGGTAGTGGGGTTGGGCTTGTATCTGAAGGCCCAGGCTTATGACCCTGATGAAGATGAATGGGATGAATGATGGCTGTTGACTACGTTGCGGAGGCGCTGGCCCCATGGAAGGTTGAGGATTACCTCAATGCCATGGATTACTCGGTTGATTCCAGTTATGTGCCGAGTGATTTCGCACTGGAGTTCGTGACCTTCATCAAGCTGGTGAACGGCCAGCAGGGTGAGGAACACAAGACGCCGCTGGTGCACTACCGGATGCTGGATACCCTGACCGAGGGTGGCAAGCGGGTGATCAACCTGTGCCATCGGGGTATTGCAAAGACCACGGTGATGGGTGAGTACCTGTTCCTGTTCATCGCCACCTACGGTGAGATTCCTGGCTTCGGCCGGATCGACCTGGCGCTTTACGTGTCGGACTCGATTGAGAACGGCGTGAAGAACATGCGAAAGAACTTGGAGTTCCGCTGGGACAACTCCGACTTCCTGAAGCAGTACGTCCCTGAGATCCGATTCACAGACATCCGGTGGGAGTTTAAGAACGCCGACGGCAAGATCTTCATCGTCAAGGGCTACGGTGCAAAGACCGGTGTCCGGGGTGCGAAGGAGATGGGTAAGCGGCCGCAACTGGCGGTGCTTGATGACTTGATCAGTGATGAGGATGCCCGCTCGGCAACCGTGATCAACGCGGTAGAGGACACCGTGTACAAGGCGGTGAACTACGCGCTGCACCCGACCAAGAACATGATCATCTGGTCCGGCACACCCTTCAATGCAAAGGATCCGCTCTACAAAGCCGTGGAGTCAGGTGCCTGGGCGGTCAACGTATTCCCGGTTTGCGAGCAGTTCCCCTGCGCACGGGAAGAGTTCCGTGGCTCATGGCCTGATCGCTTCCACTACGACTACGTGAGAGAGCAGTACGACACAGCTGTGAAGTTGGGCAAGGTCGAAACATTCAACCAGGAATTGATGCTGCGAATCATGAGCGAAGACGACCGGATGATTCAGGACAGTGACATTGGTTGGTACAAGATTGATGCGGTACTGCGCAACAAAAGCCGATTCAACTTCTACATCACCACAGACTTTGCTACTTCAGAGAAGCAGAAGGCTGATTACTCTGTGATTAGCGTGTGGGCATACAACAATGTTGGCGATTGGCTTTGGGTTGATGGACTCTGCAAGCGCCAGCTCATGGACAAGAACATTGATGCACTCTTCCGCTTTGCGCAAATGTACAAGCCCCAGTCTGTGGGTATTGAAGTTACTGGTCAGCAGGGTGGATTCATCCAATGGATCCAAGGACAAATGCTGGACCGGAACATTTACTTCCCTCTTGCATCAGAAGGGAACGATACCAAGCCCGGCATCAGACCAAACACCAACAAGATGGTTCGTTTTAATACCGTGGTTCCTTTGTTCAAAGCACGAAAGGTATTCTTCCCGATAGAACGGAAACAGGAAGATACAATGGCAGAAGCCATGAATGAATTAAGCCTGGTTGCTGTTTCTGGCTTCCGTAGTAAGCACGACGACTTCATTGACACGATCTCAATGCTGTCCTCACTGAATCCGTGGAAACCATCGGAAGAAGCTCCGATGATTGAGGCAGGGAAGGGCGATGGCATGTGGGACCTGGATGTTGATTCAGATCCCGTGGATCGCATGGCGTCATACATCGTCTGAGGAATACCATGAAACTGAAAGAAGTCTTTGACCAGCTCACGTATGGTGAGCTTTCGCAACTGGCTATTGGTGGCAGAGATACCGGGGTCATTGCTCCGGAGAACTACAACAAGGTGGTGGCTCACATCAATCTTGGCTTGATGGCTCTGTACAAACGCTTTCACCTGAAAGAAGGCAGCATCACTGTCGAACTTCAGGCGGATCGTTTGGTTTATCCATTGACCAGCCGGTACGCAGTCAGCAGCCGGACCAGCCGTGAAGCGGTGCGCTACATTAAGGACAGCGCAGCTGCTCCGTTCAAAGACGATCTGCTCAAGATCAAGCGGGTGACCGGCACCTCGGGGGTGGAGTTTCCCCTGAATGACTTGGGTGATCCGTACACCGTGCTGACTCCCACACTGACGACCCTGGCCGTACCCCAAGCAATTGTTACGCCATCGCTTGAGTTGGACGAGAAGCTGGTGACAACCACCCTGAAGGTCGCCTACCAGGCCAGCCATCCCCTGATCATCACGGACGATGGGGATCTGGACCTGGATGTGGTGGAAATCGAGCTGCCGTACACCCACCTCGAGCCATTGCTTCTGTTCGTGGCTTCCCGTGTGCACACGCCGGCCGGCATGACCAACGAGGCAAACATGGGCAACACGTACTACCAGCGGTACGAGCTGGCTTGCCAGGAGTTGGAGACGAAGAATCTGACCGTGGATCAGGGCAGCAACGAAGACCGAGCCAGTCGAAACGGCTGGGTGTAAAAGAAAAGGCCCCTGATTGGGGCCTTTTTCTTGGGACGCTGGATTTTATTGACCGGTTGACCCGAATCCACCGATACCTCGATTGGTTTCTGCCAATGATTCGACCAAGTCCAGACGGACAGTAGCCACCGGAACAAGCAGGAATTGCAGGATTCGATCACCCGCAGCCCATTGAAATGGTAATCCTGACTTGGTTTTTATAGCAGCCTTCCATTCTCCGCGATAATCGGAGTCGATCACTCCACATGTGTTGTTGAGTTCCAGACCGTGTTTGGCCCCAGAGCTTGAACGCGGCAACAGGAGGGCAACATACCCGTCTGGTATTGCAGTGGCGAAGCCAAGGCCAATCATTCGGCCTGTACCGTCAGCAGTTCCTGCTTCAGGCATGTAGATATCGTAAGCACCGGCCTTTTCAGAAGCCTTTGTTGGCATAATGAACGCCGGATGAAGAGATTGAATTTGCATTCTGCTAATCCTGAGTGGTTAACGGGATGATTGTAGCCCTGTGGAATACACCATGAATACTGAAGAACCAAACAAAATGCTGGGTCTGGAAGCGCCTGCCATTACCAAATGGAAGAACCCGCCCACCCTGCGTCAACTAAAGCAGGATCTGACTTTTGCTACACCATCCCACAACCTTCAGAAGGCCAAAGTACTTGAGTACTTGGACAATCTGAATGTCGCTGGTTCAGCAGTAGTCAAAACTCCCAAAGGCAATTCGGCAATTGTTCCGAAGCTGATTCGCAAACAAGCGGAGTGGCGATATGCCTCATTGAGCGAACCGTTCCTGAGCACGGATGACGTGTTCAATGTTCGCCCGGTGACTTGGGAAGACCGGGATGCAGCCAAACAGAACGAGCTGCTGCTGAACAAGCAGTTCAACGTCGACATCGACAAGACCAAGTTCATTGACGAGTACGTCCGTGCTGCTGTGGACGAAGGCACGGTGGTGATTCGTGTGGGTTGGGAGTTCCAGGAAGAGGAATACACCGACCAATTTCCAGTGGTGGAGTTCCGTGTAAATCCTGAGCTGGCTCCCATGCACGAGCAGCTTGAGCAAATGCGGGTGGGCTCACCCAGCCAGTACGAAACCGATGTCCCGGAAGAGCTGAAGGAAGCACACGAGCTCACGATGGAGCAGGGTCAGCCGATTGAGCCAGTCATTACTGGCTACAAAGAAGAGACCCGCATGCGCACGATCATGAATCGGCCGACGCTGGAAGTCTGCAACCTGAATAACGTGACCATTGATCCGACTTGCCTGGGTGATTTGGACAAGGCTGGCTTTGTGGTTTACACCTTTGAGACTTCCATGTCGGAGCTCGAGAAGGACGGTCGGTACAAGAACTTGGAATACGTGAACGTGGATAACAACACTGTTCTCGGCACACCAAACCACGCGGCATCTGACGGTGTCCGCAGCTTCAACTTCCAGGACAGTCCCCGCAAGAAGATCGTGGTGCACGAGTACTGGGGCACCTGGGACATTGATGGTGACGGCAAGGCCGAACCGTTTGTTGCGGCCTGGTGCGGTGACACGATCATCCGCATGGACAAAAACCCCTACCCGGACAAGAAAGTGCCCTTCGTTTTGGAGCACTACCTGCCTGTGCGCAAGGGAATCTACGGTGAGCCAGACGGCGCACTGCTGGAAGACAACCAGAAGGTGATTGGTGCGGTCACCCGAGGCATGATCGACATCATGGCCAAGTCGGCCAACGGTCAGACCGGCATGCGCAAAGACATGCTGGATGCGACCAACCGCCGCAAGTTCGACAAGGGTATGGACTACGAGTTCAACGCCAACGTCGACCCACGGCAGGGCGTGTTCATGCACACCTACCCTGAGATCCCAGCCTCAGCCCAGTTCATGTTGCAGTTGCAGCAGATGGAAGCTGAGTCGATGACCGGTGTGAAGGCGTACAGCCAGGGCGTGTCTGGCCAGAGCCTGGGTGATGTGGCTGCTGGTGTGCGTGGTGCACTGGATGCTGCGTCCAAGCGCGAGCTCGGAATCCTTCGCCGGCTGTCAAACGGCATGATCAAAGTGGCGCGCAAGATCATTGCCATGAACGGCGAGTTTCTGTCTGACAAAGAAGTCATCCGGGTGACCAACGATGAATTCGTGATGGTTCGCCGTGATGATCTGCCAGGTAATTTCGACCTGAAGTTGTCGATTAGCACCGCTGAAGAAGACAACAACAAGGCTGAGCAGCTGGCTTTCCTGTTGCAGACCGTCGGTCCAAACGGTGATCCAGCCCTGATGAAGCTGATCCTGGCCGACATCTCCCGTCTGCGCAAGATGCCTGATTTGGCTCACCGCATTGAAACATTTGAGCCTCAACCCAATCCATTGGCTGATGAAAAAGCCAGACTTGAGGTTGAGTTGCTTAAGGCTCAGATCAACAAAGAGAATGCAATTGCGATGAGCCACCAAGCTGGTGCTCAACTGGATGTAGCCAAAGCCAGTACTGAAGGCGTGAAAGCCGGAAACCTGCAGTCTGATACTGACCTGAAGAACCTGAACTTTGTTGAGCAAGAGTCCGGAGTAACTCAGGAACGAGCCAAGGAATTACATGGCGAACAGGCCAGAAGTCAGATGAACCTGAAAGCTTTTGAGCATCAACTCAGTACCAAAGATAAGCAAGATGACTTGGTAAAAGAGTATTTAAAACAGCGAATGAAGCAATCAGCTTGAAAAAAGTAATATAGTACGGGCCGTGAGTGAATCCCCACTCCGCCCTCTATTACCTTTTGAAAGCACTGATAGACATGAACGTAACTGAAACCATCCAGGCGATTGAGTCGAACATCAATGAAGCCAAGAAGATTGCTGACGTGGGGGATTGCCTCGAACGTCTGCGTCTGAATCGTGACTTCAAAAAGGTGATCATGGAAGGGTACTTTGAAAAGGAAGCCATTCGCTTGGTTCACCTCAAAGCCGACCCGAAGATGCAGTCTCCTGACAGTCAGAAATCCATCCTTGCTCAGATGGATGCTATTGGTTCCCTGAACCAGTATTTCTATGCGGTATTTGCACAGGCACAAATTGCCCGAAAGGCAATTGTTTCTGATGAAGAAGCCCGTGACGAGCTGTTGGCAGAAGGAGCTGAATAATGGCTGACGCTGCTAACACCCAAGCCCAAGAGCTGGATTATCTGAACATGTCCGATGAGGAACTGCTCAATGCAGCTCCTCCTTCTGGTTCTGCTGCGGCAGATGAAGACGAGGATACGGACGATACAAACCCAGCCGACAACGCTGATGCATCCAGTGCAGATCCTGCTCCCGGTGCAGATGACGCTGATGATGGCGACGACACAGATCCCGCCGAGGACGCTGACGACGAGGCGGCTGACAAGCCGGCCGAGGAGGATGCGGACGACGGCAAACCGAATGAAGAACCAGGTGCAGATTCAAAAGATGCTCCTGCTGATTCAACAAAATCTGCGGATTCTCAAAAGGCTGATGAAAAACCAGCCTCAGAAGAATCTACAATTGATTTCAAGGCAGAGTACGAACGTCTTCTGACCCCTTTCAAAGCCAATGGGCGTGACATCAAAGTCAACAGTGTTGACGAAGCTGTGACGCTTATGCAGATGGGGGCCAACTACAACAAGAAGATGGCCGGACTTAAACCCGTTCTGAAACTCGTGAAGCTGTTGGAAAACAATGGACTCATGAGTGAAGAGAAGATCGGCTTTTTGATTGACCTGGAGAAGAAAAATCCAGCAGCAATTAACAAGCTGGTCAAAGACAGCGGCATAGATCCTATGGATCTGGACGCTGAAAAGGCAAGCGCGTATAAGCAGACTGCTTACACTGTTGATGATCGTGAGATTGAGCTGGATACAGTATTGGATGAGTTGCAAGACTCTCCTGCGTACAACCGGACACTCGATATTGTTAGCACTAAGTGGGATGCGGCAAGTAAACAGGTGATCGCTGGAACACCTCAGTTGTTGAAAGTCATTAACGACCACGTAGCAAGTGGTGTGTACGACCTGATTCAACGTGAGATCGAAAGCGAGCGCATGTTTGGTCGCTTGAATGGTTTGTCAGACATTGAAGCTTACCGGAGAGTCGGTGATGCTCTCCACGCTAAAGGCGCGTTCAACTCTCTGGCTCAGGGTAGCTCCCAGAACCAAGGGCAACAGCAGCCAAAGCCAGTGGTGGTACCTCCGAAACCGAAGGCCGATGAAGACAAACTGAAAGAAAAGAGACGAGCTGCAAGCTCCACTAAGCCTGCTGCCGCTTCGGCCGCTCCAAAGGATTTCGATCCATTGGCTCTGTCGGACGAAGAGTTCAGCAAGCTTGTGAATAAACAATTTTTGTAATCGAGGTACATCATGTCCATGCAATTTAAGAACCCGCCTACCACGGCTTCGACCATTGGTTCGCAAATCCAGAACCACTATTACGTCAAGAAAGCTCTTGTCGAACTGCCCAAACTGCAGTACTTCTCGCAGCTGGCTGACGTGACTTCCATGCCGAAGAACTTCGGTAAGAAGATCAAGCGTTACCACTACATGCCTCTGTTGGACGACCGCAACGTCAACGACCAAGGCCTGGACGCTGCTGGCGCTTCCTACGCAAACGGCAACCTGTACGGTTCCAGCAAAGACATCGGCACCATCACTCAGAAGCTGCCTGCTCTGAGCGAAACTGGTGGCCGCGTGAACCGTGTTGGTTTCAAGCGTATCGAACTGGAAGGCACTCTGGAGAAGTTCGGCTTCTTCGACGAGTACACCCAAGAATCTCTGGACTTCGACACCGATGAGCAGTTGATGGAACACATCAACCGCGAAATGCTGTTGGGTGCCAACGAGATGACCGAAGACGCCTTGCAGATCGACCTGATCAACTCGGCTGGTGTGGTTCGTTACGCCGGTGCTGCCGTCAGCAACCTGACCATCAGCGACACTTCCGTGGTGACCTACGGTGACTTGATGCGCGTTTCGATCCAGTTGGATCAGAACCGTTGCCCCAAGCAAACCAAGGTGATCACTGGTTCGCGCATGGTCGACACGAAGACCATCCCTTCGGGTCGCGTTGCCTACATCGGCTCTGAGCTGATCCCGATCTTCAAGGGCATGGTTGACTTGCACGGCAATCCCGCCTTCATCGGCGTGGAGCGTTACGGCGCAGCCACTGTGACTTTGAACGGCGAGATCGGTACCGTTGACCAGTTCCGTCTGGTTGTGGTTCCCGAGATGATGAAGTGGGCTGGCGCTGGTGCTGACGCATCCGGCACTTCCACCTGCTACGAGACCGCCAACAAGTACGACGTGTTCCCGATCCTCGTGGTTGGTGATGAGTCGTTCACGACCATCGGTTTCCAGACCGACGGCAAGAGCGTGAAGTTCAAGATCATGCACAAGGCTCCTGGTGAAGCGACTGCTACCAAGGATGATCCTTATGGTGAAACCGGCTTCATGTCGATCAAGTGGTACTACGGCTTCATGGTTCTCCGCCCTGAGCGTATCGCCCTGATCAAGACGGTCGGCAAGCTGTAATCAGCAAGGAGGGCAGGGCAACCTGCTCTCCTTTTTCTCTCTTCTTAACTCCCCAGGAAAAACGCAATGTCTGAAACTCAAGACAACGAAGTCCAAGCAACTGCTCAAGACGAATTGGTCGCACTGAAATCGCGTGCCGACATGATGGGCATCTCGTATCACCCCTCCATTGGCTTGGAGAAGCTGCGCGAAAAGGTCAATGCGGCCTTGACCGGTGCTGCTGAAAAAGCCGAAGAACCTGCTGTGGTTGACCCTGTTGCAGAGACCGAGAACCAACGCAACACACGTCTGAAGCGTGAAGCCTCGAAGCTGGTGCGCATTCGCGTGACCTGCATGAACCCAGCCAAAAAGGAATGGGAAGGCGAGATCTTCTCCGTGGGCAATGCTGTTGTTGGCTCGTTCACCAAGTACGTTCCTTTCAACATTGATGAAGGCTGGCACGTTCCTCAAATGGTTTACCAGATGATCAAGGATCGTGAATGCCAGATCTTCTACACGATCACGGACAGCCGTGGCAACAAGACCCGCAAGGGCAAGCTCGTCAAAGAGTTCAGTGTTGAGGTGCTGCCTCCTCTGACCAAAGAAGAGCTCCATGAATTGGCTCAGCGTCAAGCAATGAGCAATTCGATCGAGTGAGTTCACACACCTGGGTAGACCTATGACCATTACCGTATCCAACCTGACCCAAGCCACACTTGAAGGCACAGGTAACTTTGACGTATTGATGCGAGCCACGAAGGCTCACCTTGAAGCGGAGTACGCCAAGGACCGCATCAAGGGTACGGAATACTCTACGGTCTACCTGGGTGCGCTTACTCAGGTCATGCAGACTGCGTTGCAGTTTACGTTGACCAAAGACAAGGCAGCAAACGACGCTGCTTTAGTTGCGCAGCAGTTGTTGCTGGTTACGCAGCAGACAGCTAATGCTGTTCTTGAGGGTGAGGTGCTTGTTGCTCAGAAATGCAAGCTGCAAGCTGAGTTTGACCTGACCGTGGCTACAACCCTGAAAGTCAACCAGGAAATTGCGTTGCTGACCCAAAAGGTAGCAACTGAGCGTGCACAGACAACGTCTCTGGGCGTGGATGCTGACAGCGTGCTGGGCAAGCAAAAGGCCCTGTACACAGCCCAGGCTGATGGCTTTAAACGTGATGCTGAACAGAAAGCCGCAAAGGTCATGATCGATACCTGGAACGTGCGTCGAACCACAGATGAAGGCACGGTGGCCGACGGCACGAACAAGCTCAGTGATACCTACGTGGGTCAAGCCGTGCAAAAGCTGCTTACCGGTATCGGGGCTTAATTCCCCAACGAGCCAATCAGGGGAGCCAAGTGCTCCCCTTTTTCTATTGAAAGACGGGAGAAATCATGGGGTTGTTCAGCAGCAAATATGTCACCACGGTCGGCACTTCAGTTGTACGCGTGGTTGAAGACGACTCCATCCCGAACTCGGTTAAGGCCGGGGCAATCAAGGCATTGCTTCAGGATGGGAACATTTCTGAATACGTGATGGAAGAGCTCGTAAGCAGCGTTGGTGTGCGTGCAGAACGTATGTACCGATATGCCAAAGACCATTACGCCCATGGCTTGCCGTCAGGTGAAGTGTTTTCGTCCACCCAGGGCCGGCAACAGGTAGAAGCCACGATTGAACAACTGGAAGGACAGCAGGTATTGCTGGACTACTCGTACTTTGGCCCACCCAATACGCTGCACATGGGCTGGATGAAGCTAATCGCTCAGTACGGCTACAACTTTGCTACCAATGAGCTGACTGTGTTGAGCGCACAGAAAGGCAGACCGGTCTATCTGAAGGACATGGTTGTTGTCGTTCCCACGGCAGAGATCAGCACTCTGAGTCCGTTCGTGCTCGAGCAGTGGGGTACTGCCGCAAATGGTGGATTTACCCCTGAACGCTTGGCCAGCGGCAACGGGCTTGTAGATCTAACGACACCAACGCCTGTTATGTCCAGCAGCTCAGCCACAGAGATGCACCTGGTTGTGTCTTACGTGTGGGAGGCTTCTCCATCACACTATTCACAGACCCTAGAACAAAGACTGGTTTTGTCAGTCAGTGAATACGACGAAACAGCTGAATACTTTCACGCAAAGTACAGGGTCAATGGGCAGATCAAATACTGGGCGTACAAAGACAACTCGGGCACTTACCCGGTGCTTGACAACGTGTACACCGAAAGCCCAGCAGTGTCTGGCTCGTACTTTCCGTTTGCCTATTTCCGATACAACAAGCAATCGGTCAACAGCAACAAGACATCCCAGGCTTATCTCACCACTGAAAAGATGGTGAAGTATCTGGGCATTGATTACGAGTCAATGGCAACCAGCATCAATGAGAACCCGGACATTGGTGACGTGGAACAAGCCATGATGGTTTTCGCATTGCCGGCTGTATCCAACAACCAGATGGATTGTCGTTACCTGTTTGATTATTTCGAAAACTTGCACTACACAATGGGCGGCGAAATACAAGGATCTTCATTAGGGCTATTCAGCTCGATTTTTCGAAACGGCGTCAAAGCCAACGCAATTGTCATTAAGGACGCTCAGTTCAAAATGACGTTGAGCAATAACGGCATCTACAAGCAAATGATTGCAGGAACCATTGGTCCGGTGGGTTCATACACAAGCCAGTATTCCAAAGAAACGGGAGTAGAGATAGCTGTTGATGCGGAAACCGGAGCTACATACCCTTACCCGGTCATCAAGCGAATGCACTATTACCGACATCAGGTTGCCATTGGTTTGTATGAAGAGGTGTCGGTCAAAGATTTGACCATGACCTATTACGTGTACGGGAACTACACAACGACTGGAGATGAGACAGATCAGATTCTTTTGATTCCAATCGACCGAAGCATTGCCGGGCAATACACAATCAAAGAGCGTGAAGAGCTTTACACCAGATCACTGCATTTTGTGTTTAACAGTCGCGTCGTAACCAAAGTGAAGTGGTACCAGAGAGGAATTTTCAAAGTGATCATGTTTGTGATTGCTGTGGTCATCACAATCTACAACCCTCCGGCCGGATTGGCCGCGATGCAGTTGACTGGTGCAGCGCTGGTGATTGCAGCCATTGTGATCAACTTGATCATTGGCTTTGTCTTGCAGCAGGCATTCAGATTGTTTGTGAAAGTATTTGGTGCTGATATTGCTCAGGCCATTGCAATCATTGCCATCATCTACGGTGGCTACCAGATGATTAAAGCTGGTTCCTTACAAGGAACTTGGGCAACTGAATTGCTTCAATTGTCGAATGGTTTGAACTCTGCCGCTCTGGAAGACAGGTTTTCTGATCTGCTGGATGAACAGAAGCAGTTTGGTTTGTACGCTGAAGAGCAGCAAAAACTCATTGATGATGCTAATAAATTGCTCGAAACAAGCCATGTGCTTAATCCGTATGTGATCTACGGGGAGAAGCCAGAAGACTTTTACAATAGGACTGTTCACTTTGGTAACATTGGAACCTTGGGGATCACTGCAATTTCCTCCTACGTGGACATAGCACTCACCCTTCCGAAGATTCACGACACGTTAGGAGAAGAACTCAATGGCTGACTACAACATGAACTGGGGGACACTGCGTCCTACCAGCACTTTTGGCTTGCAAAACGTCGGCGCTCCCGGCTTAAAAATGCCTTACGCTTCAGCGGATTTGCTGGGCATGGATGCATACGGCCAAATGCCTGCTGATTACACGCTTGGGGCGTCTGCTTATCCTGGTGGCGCAGCACCAGCATTCCAAACCAACCTTGCTCCCACCAACTTGGCGGGCGGTGGCGGAAACGGTGCGGGGGGCTGGTCTTGGCTTGGCAACCGCGATCAACAAGGCGTACTTGGCCCAGCGATTGCTGGTGTCAGTGCTTTGGGTAGCCTCTACCTGGGCATGAAACAGTACAACCTGGCCAAAGATTCACTGGCATTCCAAAAGGATGCTTTTGCCAAAAACTTTGAAACTCAGAAGACTTTGACCAATTCGCAGCTTGAAGACCGTCAGCGTGCTCGAGTGGCTTCGAATGCAGGTGCCTATCAGTCGGTGGGCGATTACATGAACCAGAATGGAGTCAAGTAATGCCACCTATCACCTGGAAAAATATTGAAGCTCCTTCGGTAGCTGATGCGAGCCGTGCACTGGCTTTTGCTGGCCAGAACCTGAATGCTGGCTTTGACACCCTCAAGACTTCGCTTGGTGAATACCAAGCTGGTCAAGAAAAGATCTGGAAGCGTGAAGACGCCGACTTTACTCAACGGCAGCTGGCCGCAATGTACGCAGCCCAAACGCCTGAGGCGCTTGCTGCTCTACAAGCTTCTGGTCAGATGACAACTGCTATTGCACCTAACGGTGCTCGAGCTGACCTGGCCGTCATCAACAAGGCCATGGATGAACGCGGTGGTGTGGTTCAGAACCGAGCCATGGACACGATCAAGTACACCGATGCCATGCGTGCAGACAAGGATGCTCCCTTGCTTGCCCAGGCTCGTGCACTTTCGTTGGCAGGCGATTACACCGGTGCAGCGCAAATTGGTACGCAGCTTAGTCAACAAAGTCAGGCAGTTCTTGCAGCCGACATGGATACACGCAAGCGCGACTTGGTGGTGCGGAGCCAGACGGACAACAAAGCCGCAGCAGAGTTGCAGCATTGGAAAGCACAGGAACAAAGTTGGGCAGATCAGGCCAAGCACAACCAAGGCATGTTGGGTGTATCGCAAGGCCAATTAGGCGTTGCTCAGATGAATGCCCGAACTTCAGCAAACGAAGCGCGGCTTCGGAGCGATCTGGCTCAAGAAACCCGTTTGCAAAAGAATCTGGAGTATGTGGATACCCAAATTGGCAATGCAGACGCACTTGCAACCAGCAACAGTGGCTACAAGAAGATCACGGATTACGTGGCTACGGTCAAAGATCCTCGTAAGAATGAGCTTTTGACCAATGCTTTGGGTAAAGCACGCAGTGCAGGTGCTTTGACTGGATTGACCTCTTCGCAAGCTATTTCCGCATTGCAGGCAGAAATTGATACCGGCAACTGGTTCAATTGGAGTGACAACACTGGCGATGGTTTGACTGCTCGTCTAAAGCAATATGCTGATGATCCGGCCGCTGCGGCAGCAGCCGTCAACAAAGGTGCTGAGCTTCAGAAACTGCGCACTGATTTGGTTGGCCGACTGTACCCAGGGCTTGCTGTTGCTCCTACAGACATGCCAGCACTTCCTCCAGCATTGAATCCAGGAGCGGTTGCTTCGGGGGCTCGGCCTACTATAGGTGCACCTACTGCTGGTCAAGTAGCTACTGATGCAGCAGCGGCTGTAGCAACCGCTAAACCCTTGCCTGCTATTCTGAATTCAACCGTGGATGCGCGGGTTGCTGAGCAGCAAAAACAACAGCAAGGTGATGCGTCAAAACGCAATGCAGAACGTCTGGAAAGAGAAGCCAAACAAAATGCATTGCGAGAAGAAGCCTCTGGCCTGACTCCTGCTCGAATCAGTGTATTGACGCCGTCTGAAGCTGGCAAAGTTCTCAGTAAATATGGACCAGTATTGGCTCCTGATCTGCAGAGACTTCTCCGCAAACAGATGTAAGCCAGCAATTGAGCTTTATCCCGTCGGCAAGTTCCTATAATGCATGGAACACACCGATGGGATAAGCCATGCCACCTTTTGATCCTCCAAGTTATTTCGCCAAACGCTCAGCTGCAACCCAGGCAAAGATTGATGCAATTGAGTCGGCACGGCAAGACAAGCTGATTACTCTTCAAGACACAAGTCAGCAATTTCAAGCACAACGTGAAGCCCTCAACAATTCTTGGGTTGGTCAGCTTGGTTTAGATCCTGGTTCATTTACAGCCAATCGAGTCAACGACGCAGCGTCCCTGGTTTCAGGTGCTTCTCGAATGGCAGGCCAAGTCGCTGCATTGCCTGACAGCATTGGTTCAGTTCTCGAACGTGAGCCTTTGGCCAATTCCGATATTGAGGCATACAACCGGTACGTTTCTGGCAAGGCCGTTCCTGGTGATGTGGCAACCGTGGGCCGAATGGTCAATGGGACATCGGTCTTTGACCGCATCAAAAACTCTGAAATCCAACGGACTGAGGCTCGAGATACTGCCAAAGCCTTCGATCTGACTGGGTTGGTTGAGCAGTCCAACCGCAAAGCGTTTGCAGATGATCTGGGTGCTGCGTACCAGGCCAACTCTGATGACATTGCCAAGGGCTGGCAACAGGCTAAGAACGGCGATCTGCTGTCCGGAACCGGCAATCTGGCCAAGGGTTTGGCTGGTTTGATCTACAGCACAAGTGCAGCGACCCTGACCAACGGTGCAGGGGTGCGCGAGTACGTGCTGGAAAACGCTCCTCAGCTGCTTGTCGGAGCTGCCGGCACAGTCGGCAAGGGTGTCATGGCCGCAAGCAACATCGGCTACGCCATGGACACCTACCAGCAGGGGCTGGAGAACTACGCAAAAGCCAACGGTGGCCAGCTGCCGTCGCCTGAGCAGATGCAAACCATGGCCCTTCAGGCTGCTTCATTGGCTCTGGCTGAGCAGGGCAGTGACATGCTGACCCTTGGCTTGGCCAAACTGGGTGGCAAGACGGCCAAGGATGCCTCCAGGAACGCGTTCAAGAGCACTTTGAAGGCGGCAGGCGGGGGTTACCTGTCCGAAGCCCCTACAGAGGCCTACCAGACCTACACGGAAGGCGAGATCACAGGCAAGCCAGCCACCGGAGAAGAGATCTTCGTGGGTGGTGCCATTGGTGGTGCTTCTGGAGCAGGGCTGACGGGCGGTCTCAGAGGCTTTGCTGAGCTCACAGGCACTACACCTGAGAAGGCTGCTGAGCGTCAGGCCAAGCAGAACGAAGCCAAAGCATTGAAAGCAGCCGCTGAAACAGGTGATGTCACTGTTTACGTGGACCCAGCCTCTCCGAATTACGCCCCGGACAAGGCCATTGAGGCTTTGTTTGCCAATTCGAACAAGGAAGGCGCTACCGAAGAGACGAAACAGCAGAATCTGACCAAAGCTGGTGAGGTTGTGGCTGGTTTGCAGACCCGTTTGGACACTTTGCGGGCTGATCTGACTGGAGCTACGGCTGAAGGCGTCAAAGCCGAGATCGCCAAACTGCAAACCACACTGGATAGCGTTGATGATGTTGATCCGGCCAATGCTGAATGGATTGCTCAAGCCAAAGAGACAATTTCAGTCTACGAAAAGCGTCTGGAAACCATTGACTCAGAAGAAGCAGTGGCATGGCGCACATCCAAGCAGGCTGAAATTGCCAAGCTGGAAGCCGAGATCGGTACGACTGAAGATCGTCTGGCCAAGTTCACTGCAGAAAGCCAGCCAAAAGATGTGGACCTGGAAGTTGAAGCAAAGAAGATCAGCACCGCTGATCCTGTGGCTTCTCAAGCATCGGCCGACACGATCATCAACCTGTCGATGGCAAATCCGGACCGGCTGACTCCTGAAACTGCAGCTCAGCTGGCTCAAAACACGAGCCTCACTGAATCCCAACGGAGCTACTTCCGTCAGTTCTCTCCAGACCGCATTGCTGCGCTTGAGATGCGCACGATGGATCAGGTGTCTCAGGACATCTACTTCGGCAATGACAAAGACGGATTCATCGGTGCTCAGCAGTACCGCCAACGCATTGCGGCAAACCTGGCTTCAGGTGACCGCAAGCGTGCAGATGAAAACCTGGGCATGCTGGGTCGCTTTGTCGTTGATCACACCAACAAAGCCAAGGCAGTGGCTGAGGCCTACGCTACTTTCAAGCGTACCGGCAAAGTGCAGCAAGTTCGAAGTGCTGGCGTTGGTTCAACTGATTGGTTTGTGGAAGAGCGAACCAAAGCCAATGCGCTGAACAGCGAACAACGTAAAGCAGAGGGTGCGCTGATCATCAAGGCTGACTCGGTCAAGCTGGTCAAGGGTATTCCGATTGCTGCTGCAAACCTGGCTAAGACCCAGGCACTGGTGCAAGCCGCTTACGACCAGAAATTTAATCCATCAACTCAACCTGCAACCACAACTACCACGGAGAACGCAAATGTCAATGAAA